>Ga0209149_1000160_pt1 | contig 27502 bp, 23 predicted proteins | sample WorMetTyACAVOLI2_FD_187423 | JGI IMG/M metagenome (GOLD analysis project Ga0209149, IMG submission 187423) | Marine gutless worms symbiont microbial communities from Max Planck institute for Marine Microbiology, Germany - Olavius algarvensis... ... | reverse complement strand
CAGTTTTAGGGAACTAGGCCTATAAAAGGAGTGATTTTAGTAGTACTTATATCAAAAAAAGTCAAGTAGTATTTTATCTTATCATGCTGATATAATGAGAATTTTTACGTTTATGCGTCCACTCTAGAAAGAACGAACCGTGTATATTCGTATTATTCCCCGTTTGGATATCAAGGGGCCCAATCTGGTTAAAGGCATCAACTTCGAAGGTTTGCGCGTTTTGGGCAAACCTGATGCTTTCGCCCGATATTATTATGAAAACGGGGCCGATGAGCTAATTTACATGGATGCGGTGGCCAGTCTTTACAACCGCAATAGCCTGGTTGATATCGTCACAACGACTGCCCGGGAAATATTTATTCCGCTGACTGTGGGCGGGGGACTGCGCAGTCTGGATGACATCCGTCGCGTGCTGCGCGCCGGTGCGGACAAGGTATCCCTTAATACGGCTGCCATTGCTAATCCTGGCATAATCAGGGAAGCTTCCCGTGCATTTGGTTCCTCTACGATTTTGGTTTCCATCGAGGCCATCCGCAAGTTCGATGGCGAATACGAGGCCTATGTGAATTTTGGCAGGGAGCGGACCGGTGTGGATGTATTCGACTGGGCCAAGCAGGCGGTGGACCTGGGTGCCGGCGAACTGATGATTACGGCCATCGACAAGGAAGGAACCGGCAAGGGTTTTGACCTGGAGCTGACCCAACGAATTGCCGGCAGCGTGCCCGTGCCGGTGATCGCTGCCGGCGGCGCCGGCCGGATGGCGCATGTCTTTGATGTGATCAACGACGGCCTGGCGGACGCCGTAGCGCTGGCCTCGATCTTGCACTACCACCCGCGCGATGAAATGCCCGCCGACCCGGCCGACTACGCCAGGGAGGGTAATACGGAATTTTTGCAGCGGGGGACGGGTTTCAGCCGAATTCAGAGCGCTACCCTTCCGCAGATCAAGTCATTTCTGTCTGATCACCAGGTGGCGTGTCGCCTGACCCAAGCGCCGCCTGGCACTACAAATCGATCGAGGAAAGAAAGCTATGTCTGACCACCGACCCATTGTGGCCATCTTGGACCATGGCCTAGGCAATCTGTTCAGCGTAAGACAGGCCTGCTCGGTTGTGGGGCTTGACGCCGTGATCACGTCGGACAAGGCCCAGATTCAAAATGCGGATGCGGTCATATTGCCCGGTGTCGGCGCCTTCGGCCAGGCCATGCATACCCTGCATCGACTGGATCTAGTCAATGTCTTGCGCGATCTGGCGGATTCAGGCCAGCCGTTGATCGGAATATGTCTGGGTCTTCAGCTGCTCATGAGCGAAAGTTATGAATTCGGCTGCCACAAGGGGCTGGACATCATTCAAGGTTCGGTCCGCCGTTTTGATGGTCCCAAGACAGGTGAGCGGATGCTCAAAGTACCGCATACCGGATGGAACCGCATCCATTTATCTGGCAGCGTTGATAGCTGGTCCGGGACCCTGCTGGAGGGAATCGCGCCGGAAGCGTACATGTACTTTGTTCATTCCTATATCGTCGAGCCTGAAGATCAGGATGTGATACTCGGCCGCAGCCGGTATGGCGATATTGACTTCTGCTCCGCCGTACAACAAAAAAATGTTTGCGCTTTTCAATTCCACCCCGAACGAAGCGGACCCGGGGGGATCCATATGTATCAAAATCTTGCCGCACATCTGAAAGCCGGCAATAAAGGAGTACCATCGTGACAGCAGAACAAACAGCCAAATACGGATTGCCGCCAGCGGTAAAATATTGCCGGCGTTGTGTCATGTCGAATCAACGGCCGGCATCCATGCCTGAGTTCAAGCATACACCGAGTCGACACGGGGCCAAATATCTTCATATCGACGCGGAAGGAGTCTGCGATGCCTGTCGTCAGGCTGAAATAAAGGATAAAATCGATTGGCAATCCCGCGAAGAGGAGTTGCTGCGCCTGCTGGATCGGCATCGCCGCAACGACGGCCACTATGACTGCATCGTGCCAGGCAGCGGCGGCAAAGACAGCAGCTTCCAGGCCCATGTCTTGAAATACAAATATGGCATGCATCCGCTGACCATTACCTGGCCGCCCATATTGTACACTGACTATGGATATCAAAATTTCCGCAACTGGATCGAAATCGGCGGTTTTGACAACATCACGTTCAGGCCGAACGGGCGGGTTCATCGATTGTTGACCAATTTATCCATCCGCAACCTGCTGCATCCTTTTCAAACCTTTATTCTGGGTCAGAAGAACCTGGCCCCCAAAATTGCGGCCCGCTACAACATCCCATTGGTATTCTACGGCGAAAATGAGGCCGAATACGGCAATCCTCTGGCGGAGAACACCTCGTCGCTGCGTGACCAGTCATATTATGTGATGAACGATCTGTCGGAAATCTATCTGGCGGGCCTGGCGGTTCCCGAACTCATGGACCGATACGATCTGACCCTCAATGATCTGATGGCTTACCTGCCGGCGCCGGCTGATGAACTGGCACAAGCCAAAATCGAAGTGCATTATCTGGGATACTACCTCAAATGGACGCCCCAGGAAGTCTATTACTACGCCGTGGAAAACACCGGATTTCAGGCGCGACCTTTCCGGACCGAAGGAACCTACAGCAAGTACAACAGCATCGACGACAAAATCGATGACCTGCACTACTTCACTACCTGGATCAAGTTCGGCCTGGGGCGGGCCTCCTATGACGCATCTCAGGAGATTCGCAACCGGCATCTGACCCGCGAGGAGGGCATCATTCTGGCCCGGCAGTATGACGGCGAAATGCCGACTCGCTACCTCAAGGACATCCTGGATCACATCGAAATGTCCGAGGATGAATTCATGGCCCTGTGCGATCAATTCCGTTCGCCGCACTTATGGCGGCAGGTCGAAGGCCAATGGTCGCTTAATTCCCCGGTTTGGGAAGCCGGATAGCAGGGGTCGTCCAATCACTTTTAGGATAGGGCCGTGGAATATGAGAAGTGGATAGAACGTGAGCGGCGCTTTCGATCGGCGCTTCTGATAAGTTCCCCGGAGATACGGGAAAAAGGATATTGCAGGATCTGTCAGAACTGCAATGAGATCTGCCTGTGTCATGAAACCCGGTGTCCCAATTGCGGATCGAAACACATCGTTCAGCAGATCGTGCCCGATCTGCGGAAGCAACTGATGAGCGGAAGACGCATAAATTGTAAAAAACGATATGAAAAAATACTGCATCACTCCTGACAAATCCCTGTACGAATGCCTTCAGGTACTGCAGCGGTGCGGTGACGGCATTGTTCTTGCGGTTGATGAAGCCTTTCGGCTGATCGGGACTGTTTCGGACGGGGATATCCGGCGAGCACTGCTCAAAGGATGTGACCTTGAGACCCCGGTGGCACCCTATATTCAGGAGAACTGCTACAGCGTTTCGCCTGCCGTGAGTCGCAACGAAGTGCTGGACATCATGCAAGCGCGTTGGCTTGAGCAGGTTCCCATCGTAGAAGCGGACGGCAGGGTTATTGGACTGCATTTGCTCCACGAAATTTTGGGCGGCTCCAAACGACCCAACTGGGCCGTAATGATGGCCGGCGGTCAAGGCAAACGTTTGCGGCCCCTGACTAAAAGAATACCCAAACCCATGATCAAGGTAGCCGGCCGTCCTATTTTGGAGCGCCTTATCCTGCATTTTGTCAGCTATGGCATTCAGCGCATATTTCTGGCGGTCAACTATATGGCCCACGTTATCGAGGATCACTTCGAAGACGGCAGCCGCTTCGGATGTCGCATCGAATACCTGCGGGAACAGGAACCGCTGGGCTCGGGCGGAGCCCTTTCCCTGTTGCCGGCCCCACCGGACCAACCGCTCCTGCTCATCAATGGCGATCTTATCGTGGATGTGAATTTGGCACGGCTGCTGGATTACCACAACCAAAAGAATTCATACGCCACTATGGGTGTGTATCAATATTACCACCAAATACCTTACGGTTGCATCAATGAGAAAGATGGCCGCCTGATTCATATGGAAGAAAAACCGATGGTTCAGAAGCTGGTCAATGCCGGGATTTACATATTGTCGCCGGAAGCCGTCGCCAGTGTTCCGACCGGGGCGTTTTTTCCCATCACCAACCTTTTTGAGGACGCATTGGAGAAAAAGCTGCCCTGTGCCGCCTATACCATCGAAAAAGAATGGATCGACATCGGTCGTCCGCAGGAACTCAAAATCGCCACTGGAGATGATTAGAGCGGCGCCGTAGCATGGAATAATTCAACCTTCTGCAAATTCTATCCTGCTGCTGCAGCAGGTAAATGTAGGATATTTTTAAGGTCCGTCATGATGCCTCTATCATGGAATAAATAGATTAAGAGGCTAAGCGGGAAAAATAACATCGGCGCTCAGTTGAATCAACGATTTGTAGCACCCGTGACTGATCTCGAATGAACCTATGGAGGAGATAGCGAATGCGATACTGCAACAAGTGCGTCATGCCGGATACCCGTCCGGGCATACGCTTCAATGAAGACGGAGTCTGCCAGGCGTGTCTCAATTACGAAAGGCGCCAAACGGTTGATTGGGACCAACGATTTGAGGAATTGCGCCGGCTTTGTGACAATCACAAAAAACGATCCGCTAACGGGTACGATTGCCTGATTGCTGTCAGCGGCGGCAAGGACAGCCACTTCCAGACCCACGTCATGAAAGAAAAAATGGGCATGAACCCGCTGCTGGTGACAGTGGAAGATAATTTTCCCATGACCGATGCCGGTCGGCACAACCTGCAGAACATCTCCGAAGCATTTGGTTGCGATATCATCAGCCTGAAACCCAACATCAGAGCCCAGCAGAAGGTGACCCGCATCACCTTTGAAAAATACGCCAAACCCACCTGGTACATCGATCGGCTGATCTACACCTATCCCCTCCATATGGCGGTGAAATTTGCGATACCGCTGGTGGTGTACGGCGAGAATATCAGCTTCGAATACGGCGGTCTGGATGATGAGGAAACACCGTCGGCCAAAGACCAGATTCACAACGGGGTGGCCTCTGAGATCCCATTTGAGGAATTGATGGGCGACGGTGTGACGGAAAACGACTTAGCCCTTTTGAAGGCACCCGATGTCGCCTCTTTGAATGCGGTTTCTTTGGAGCCCGTCTACCTCAGCTATTTCGTCCCTTGGAGTAGCTACCGGAATTATCTTTTCGCTAAAAAAAGGGGATTTCGGGACCTGTCAAAGGAATGGATCCGGAGTCATCACATTGAGAACTTCGACCAGGTGGACAGCCGGGCTTACCTGATTCATCCATGGCTGAAGTACCCCAAATTCGGCCATGCCACGGCCACCGATTATGCTTCGCGTCTGATACGGTACGGGATGCTGACCCGCGACGAAGCGGTTGCGCTGGTCGCTAAGCACGATCACGATCTCGACCCGCTGGCGCTACAGGATTTCCTGGCGTTTACAGGCTACAGCGTGGCACAGTTCTGGGAAATCGTGGATGGTTTCTACAATACAGACCTTTTCCGGAAGAACCAATTCGGACAGTGGGCCCTGAAAGAGCCCGTGTGGCGGGCGTAAACGGCTGCGCCCCGGATGACGCAAGCCGGATCTCAGAAACATAACAAAGGTTAAATATCATCAGATGAAGGCCATTATCATCGATTCAGGGCGTGGAATGCGGCATTTGGATAGCAGTGCGAGTTATCCTAGGGCGTTGCTAAGAGACCGACGCGGCAACCGGGTGCTCGACTGGACGCTCTCTGCGCTCGAACAGAACGATATCAGGGATGTTGTTTTCGTGGGTGGGTATCACATCGAAAAGGTGGTGCAGTTCTATCCCGAACTGCATTTTCACTACAACCCGCAATGGAAAATGGGCAATGACGCCCAGGCGTTGAGTCTGGTGTCGCAGGAACTTGACTGCCCCTGTGTCATCATTCCGTCAGATGTCGTCTTCCGCGCGAACGTGTTGCGAAGCATGTTCGCCGTCGGGCAGGACATCGTGGTCGGGGCGTTGGACGGCGATACCGCACCCCTTATCGCCTGTCTGTCGGACAGCGCGGCCGAGAAACTGAAGGCTTGGTTTGCGGAAGGATCAGCCGCGGCTATGCCGGATGGACTGCCCGGCCTGGTAGACCTGTTCTTGCAAATCGGGCTACCCCACTGTTCGTTTGATTTGGGCGATGATTGCGCTAGAATAGACACGCTGCAGTCACTGTCGCGATTCATATTTGGGACCAAGGCACAGACCCTTGAACGTCTGAAGCCGCTGGTAACCCGGGCCGTCATCCTCGACCAGATCAAGTTCACCGCCAGTGAATGGCATGATGGACCGGATAAGGTCATGGGCCGCATAGCCGAACGTTTTTCACAAGGCCAGCTGATCATCAGGAGCAGCGCTCTGAATGAGGATTCCTGGAGCAAATCACAGGCGGGTTTGTTTGACAGCGTACTGGGAGTTGATGCCGCCGACCTCGCGGCGGTGCATGACGCCGTGGTGTCGGTGATCGGCAGCTTCGAAAAAAACGGCAGTCATGAAGCTTTGGACGAGATCTTCGTGCAGCCGTGTCTGACCGACGTGAGCCTAAGCGGCGTTTTGTTTAGCAAGGATCCTGAAACCGATGCGCCTTACATCGTCGTCAACTACGACAGCACCTCCGAGCGAACAGACACGGTGACTTCCGGGCAAGGAGAGGATCTGAGAACTACTGTTATTTACAAGCAATGCCCCCTGACGGACATCCGTGACCCGCGAATGGCCCATCTTACGTTGGTGGTCGCCGAACTGGAGGAATTGGTCGGCCACGATTCGCTGGACATTGAGTTTGCTTTTGACCGCAACAGACAGTGTTACGTTTTTCAGGTGCGGGTGCTGGTTGCCAATGAACGCGTATTGAGCGTAGTGGATGAGGATTTTCACGGCGAGCTCGACTTGCTGAAAGAATATATTGAAGACATCACCAACCCCAGCCCTAATCTTTTTGGCGAGCGAACGGTTCTGGCAAACATGCCGGACTGGAATCCGGCCGAGATAATCGGCGTGTGTCCCCGTCCCCTGGCTTTATCGCTGTTTCAGTATATCATCACCGACAGGGTTTGGGGGCAGGCCCGCGCAGCCTGCGGCTACCGGGACACGTATCCCGAACCCCTGGTTGTGGCGTTGGCCGGCCATCCCTATGTTGATACCCGGGCCAGCTTCAATTCTTTCATTCCCGCCGGCCTTGAGGATGAAATCGCGGAAAAGTTGGTCGACCACTATCTGGACCTGCTGGAAAGTCGTCCGGAGCTGCATGACAAGGTCGAATTCGATGTGGCGGTAAACTGCCTTTGTTTCGATTTTGACCGCCATCACCATGGGCTCGCGCAAAGCGGTTTTTCGACCGCTGAGATCGGGAAGATCCAAGCGTCACTGCTCGACCTTACTGACGCGATCGTCTGCGGGCGGATGGCACCCATGGCGGAACAGATGGCCCAAGTCGGTCGGCTTGCGGCCCGACGCCGCAAGGTATTGGACGGCAAGCGCGAATCTCCGCTATCTTATGCCCGCACGATTGATTTCCTTCTGAGCGATTGCATCAGGCTTGGCACGCTGCCCTTTTCGATCGTGGCGCGGTATGCCTTCATTGCTTCCGCTTTCCTCAAATCCTTGATGGCCAGAAAGGTTTTTAGCGCCAAAGAGACCGGGCTGCTGGCGCAGTCCATCCCCACGGTGGCGACCGAAATTCTGAAGGACTTCAACCGGCTGCATGCCGGCCGTTTGGCCCGCGAAGTATTCCTGGAACGATATGGTCATCTCAGACCGGGCACATACGATATTACCTGTCCCTGCTATCGCGAAGCACCGGAGTACTATCTAGGTGATTGCACCGCGCAGCTCTCAGAACCAGGTGCTGAGCCTGCGCTCGGTGCGGGCGCAGAGCTTTTCGCTGCCCGATCATCGGCTATCGATGCGCTCATCCGGGAAACCGGATTCTCGTTTGATGCCTCCCAACTCTGGGAGTTCATTTCCACTGCGATTGCGGCCCGCGAGAAGGCCAAATTCGAATACACCAAGAATCTGTGCGAGGCACTGGTCGTGATTGCCGAATTCGGAGACATCAATGGCCTTTCCGGCGAAGATATGTCTTTTCTGCCGGTCCGGGAGATACTCGATCTTGCGACCGAAAGTCAGTCAACCGTATTGCAGCAAAGACTGGCGCGGACCGTCACGCTCAACCATAAGCGTTACTCGCTCAACAAATCCGTAAAACTACCTCACATGATCACCTCCTATAAAGACGTGGACTGCTTCGATCTGCTTAAATGGCACCCCAATTACATTACATCGAGCCGTGTGGTGGGCAAAGTGGTCAACGCGGATCGCATGGATGAGCAGACTTCGTTGGAAGACAAAATCGTGCTGATCGAGAGTGCCGATCCGGGTTACGACTGGGTGTTTGGACGGGGAATCAAGGGTTTGGCCACGAAATACGGCGGCGCAGCATCTCACATGGCCATCCGAGCGGCGGAACTCTCGTTGCCGGCCGCCATAGGCTGTGGCGGACTGATATACGATAAAATTCTGAAGGCGCTGGTCATCGAGATGGATTGCGCCGGACAGTCCATCCGGGTGATAAGGTGAGCAGGATCGTCGGTGTCAGTCTAAGGGTGGTAGAGGCCGTCGGCTACCATGAGCCGCGCGATGCCATCAGCCATGATTGGGTTCGTTTTTTGTCCGGGCAGGGCCTGACGCCGGTTCTTATACCAAACGTGCTGTTGGATCCCGTCGACTATTTAAATCGGTTGAACATATCGGCCCTGCTTTTGTCGAACGGCAACAATTTAGGGCCGCTGAAAGATACCGAGACGCGGTATGCGGGGGACGATGTATCGGTTGAGCGCGACGAATTGGAGCGGGCGCTGATCGATTATGCGATTCAGCGAGAAATGCCCCTGCTGGGGGTCTGTCGCGGGATGCAAATGATCAATGCACACCTTGGCGGAACGGTTGTGCGGGACATGACCGGGATCTGCGGTGCGGCTGATCTTCATGCGGGAACATTGCACCGGATCCGGATCACCGACAAACTTTGGCGTATCAGGTTGGGAACCGAAGCTGCGATGACTAACTCCTTTCATCGCCAGGCCGTCACCGGGGCCACCATCTCGTCCCAGCTGGTTCCTTTCGCCTGGGCGGAGCCTGATGTCGTTGAAGGGGTTTACCACAGCGAACTGCCCATTATCGGTGTCCAATGGCACCCCGAACGCCGGAATTCGTCGGATGATATCGACCGCATCATCGTCGAATCCTGGCTTCAGAAAGCAGGCTGATAATGTACATGATTATTCTCGCCGCCGGTCAGGGGACGCGGCTGCGGCCGTTGACCGACCAGCAGCCGAAGGGAATGGTGCAAGTCAAGGGCAGACCCTTGTTGGAATGGCAACTGGCGACGGCGCGTGCCGCGGGTATCAGCGACATAGCGATTGTGAAGGGATATCGCCAGGAATGCATCCGCTTTCCCGACGTCACTTATCTGACCAATCCTCATTTCGAAACGACCAACATGGTTGAGACATTGTGGTGTGCCGAAGCGCTTTTCGCCGATGGTTTCATTGTATCCTACGGCGACATAATTTACGAAGTGTCTGTTCTGGAGCGTGTTTTGCGGGACCGTCATGATATTGGTGTGGTCGTCGACCATGGTTGGCAGGCATATTGGGAACAGCGATTTGACAATGTGCTGGACGATGCCGAAACCCTCGAAGTGGATCATGCCTGTCGGATTGTCGGCATCGGCCAGGAGCCCGAGAGCCTGGCCCAGATCCAGGGGCAGTACATTGGGCTGATGGCTTTCAGAGGGGCGGGGGTAGAAGCCCTGCGGTCCGTCTATGATCATGCCAAAAGGGAGAGCGCCGCAGGAAGAAATCCGCTCCGTGGGCAAAGATCATTCGCGAATTTATATATGACGGACATATTGCAGGGAATCATCGACTCTGGATTTCCCATTAATCAAGTGCCGGTTCAGCGCGGCTGGCTTGAAATAGACTCTCTGAGGGATCTGGCAGTGGCGGAAAATTCAATAATGATTCACGATGGACAACTAGCGGTTGTTAGTTGATCCGCGCACAAGGAGCGAAAAAAATGGTAATTTGGTTGATCGGCATGTCGGGGGCGGGGAAAACGGTAATTGGCAAAGAGTTGTACGGGCTTTTGAAAGTCAGAAAACCGAATGTGGTCTTTCTTGATGGCGATAATATACGTGAGATCATGGGAAACGACCTAGGGCACACCGTTGCCGATAGAAACATCAATGCGGGCCGTATTACACGGCTGTGCAGGTATTTGGACAGCCAGGGTATCGATGTCATCTGCGCGGTACTGTCCATTTTTCATGAATCACAGGAATGGAACCGCGCGCATATCCCCCAATACTTCGAGGTGTTTCTACAAGTGCCGTTCGATACTTTGGTTGCTAGAGATTCCAAAGGATTGTACAAGCAAGCCCTGGCGGGTGAGATCGAAAATGTCGTTGGGGTCGATATAGAGTTTCCAATACCACTAAGGCCGGATCTGGTCATCGACAACGTCGAGGACGCCATATCCCCCCGCCGTGCCGCGACTCAAATCGTCGATGCAATTCCCTGGATTCAAAGTTAGACACCAATGACGGCGATTTATCTACTACCGGTGATTGTTTTGATTGTGCTCCTCGTTCTGGAAGCGCTTGCTTGCCTGATGGTGCGATGGCTGCGGAAGGATTTTCAGTGGCTGATTACCCCGCAGGACCTGCATCCCAGACTCGATGAAGCCAAAGTCAGGCGGTTTTTCGAGCACGGAGCCGATCCGGAATTGGGCTGGGTTAGAAAGCCGAACACCGGCGGCACGAAAAAAGGCAGCTCGGCATCCGGCATAACCTACATCATAAACGGGGAAGGAGCCCGCAAAAATCCGGGATTCGAACATTTATCTCCGGTTTTGCTGGCAGTCGGGGATTCGTATACCTTCGGTCGGCAGGTCAGTGACAATCAGACCTGGCCCCATTTTGTTTCCAGAGAACTCAACGTGAACACGCTCAATTTCGGGGTCGGCAACTACGGGCTCGATCAGGCGTTACTTTTCGTAAAGCGGCAGCTGCCGGGAAAAGATGTCAAGGTCGTGATCTTCGGCGTTGTGCCGGAGACGATCTGCCGCGTTCAATCGTACTGGAAACACTACTGTGAATACGGTAATACGTTTGCTTTCAAGCCGCGGTATACCCTCAACGGCAGCGGCCGGCTGGCCTTACAACTCAATCCGGTGAACACGGTCGAACGGTTCATGGACTACCGGCGTTATTTGCCGCACATCAATTCTATGGACCGGTTTTACCGGGAAAAATTTCTCAAGGATATGCTGCGGTTCCCGTATCTGTATCATCTAATCCGTTCAGCAAAAAGGAACGTTCCTCTGATTGCCATGCTGCTGCACGGCAAAATGTCCTCGGATCCGAGAATTAACAAACGCCCTTTCCGAAAGGTGCTGGAGCGAAACCACCGCATAAGCGCACGGCTTTACCGGGATAAGGCTTCCTTGGACCTTATGGAGGCGCTGGTAACGGAAGGCGCTCGGTTTGTAAGGGTAAACGGCGCCCAGCCGGTACTGTGCATCCTTCCGCAGCTGCAGGACATCCAGATAATGCGCAATAAGGGCGTCTTTTACGAGACTTTCCTTGAGCGGATCAGAAATGTAGCCGACGTTATCGATTTGGGGCCCCATATTCTGGAGCTTCCATCCACAAAAGAATACTATACGGACGATATGTGGGGTGGGCATCCATCAGTAAAAGCAAACCAGTTGATTGGCAGTGTCGTGTCTGACGCCGTCAGGCATTTGTTGTAGGTAGAAAAGATGAAGTGTATCAATAACATCGGAGAGATATCATTCCTAAAAAGCAGTTACAAGCGATTCGTGCTGGTGTCGAAACGCAGGCACATAGAAGACTACGGGCATGAGGACGACGAGACCTTATTCGTTTCTTCCGACTGGCTATTGTGGCAAAAATGTGTCGCTGAACGGATTCACTGTGTCTATCACGAAACAGGGTTTGCAGCATGGAACCGTAACGATCCACTGGAGTCTGAGTTATTTATTCAGACCAACCAATGGGTATATTTGGACGGCCAAGATGCCACCCGGTTCCATGATGTTTCTATAGGAAAACAATTCAACCGGCAACTTCAGATCGTATTGTGGAACGCAGTAAAGCTCGAATTCTGTCTGGATAATTTGACAAAGCGATTCAAGCCGCAAGAATATATACTCTATGATTATTACATGCCGGCCGGTTTGATCGATTCTTTCGAAAAGAAGATCATTGTAAAGGCCGTCGCCCAACGGTATACGGTACGCTTCGTTGACAATTTCAATTCAACCGAGGCATCCAAGCTGGATGCCGTTGGTGCCAGCCATGCACAGAAGCTGTCTCCGCCGATTCTAAGAGACCGGGTCAAGGCGCTATATTTGTGGCTTTTTGATTGGTTCAGCCGTTGCTGGTGCGCACTTCAACGGCGCAAGAAGATAGTATTATTCTTCACTTCCGGTCCCCTGCACTACGGCCTGATGAAGAGCTTCAGAAGCAGAAACATATTGCCGCTTTTTGTGGGTGCCAACATGCCAAAGACCCTTAAAGCAACCTGGTACTATCTGAAATGCGGATTCCGGCTCGCCGATTTGCCGCGGGCTTCGTTGAGCCGAACGGACGAGCACAGAGTAAAAGAGATCATCCAGACGTTTGAGAGATCATGGGCGGCGGACTCAAACCCGTCAACCCCCGATGCGGTCGTACGGCATTATATCAAGACATACATATTCGATTCCAAATGGATTTACAAAATGGCAATCGAAGTCAAGCGCAACCAGATATTGTTTGCGCGGTACGATATCGCCCATCTCGTTGTCGTCGGCATTGGAAATCCCCTTGAGAGAATCAAGATCGAACTTGCAAATCTAAAAGGCATAGAGGTTGATTATATCCTGCATGGCGTCCGCTTTCATAAAATGAAGTATGATATGCTCTGCGGCGACCGCTTCACCAAGAGCATGATATCACGTTGCCTGACCTGGGGCAAAATGAATGAAATCTGGCTCAGGGAGGTCGGCGCCGAAACCAAGATTATTCGTACCGGAAACCCGGGATACGATATATTTCGCAATCTCCGGCATAAGTCAAATGAGAAGGCCGAAAATGCTATGGTGTTGCAATATGATCTGTCAGGTGATGATCTGACGTCACCTTATGCCAATAACCTGGTGCATTTCGTAGAATCTGTCGCCCTGCTCCAGGATATGGGATATTCAACGATACGATTCAGACCTCATATCGGTCATGGATTCGACAGAAAACTATATAATGACATAATCGAATTTTTTGATCTGAAGTGTACCATTGCCGACAACTTTACCTTCCCGGAACTGATAGAATGGGCGGATATTACAATCGGCCCGGTGGAAACCGGCGCTTTTCTGGAGACAATTGCATCCGGAAAGAACTATTTCGCCATGTGCCTGCCACCCAATTCCGTTATTAAGGACTATCTGAAAATCATAAAAATCATCAGTGATTTTACTTCCCTGAGGCATGCCATCGAGAGCCATGATGTCCAGGACAACCGGGCTGTCCTGAACGCGTTTTGCAGCTTTGACGAGATACCGTATGCAGGGGAAAAGTTCTGGGAGGTACTGGAAGATGCCGTTGCCTAATATTTTGTTCATAACGGTCGATGCATTGCGGGCTGATCGCATGGGCTTTCAGGGCTATGCCAAGAACACAACCCCTGTGCTGGACAGCATTATTAACCAATCTTACTGGTGCAAGAATCTATTCTGCCTCGCCGGATCGACCGAGCCGTCGTTTCCCAGTATCTTCTCCTCAACCCGTCCCCTTTCCTATGGAGGGTATGACCAGGGAATTGCGCGCCGCCCCAACAGCCTTCCGGAAACGTTGAAAGCGGCCGGATATGACACGATTCATCTTCTGACGTTTCCCTGGGTACGAAGCACTTACGGCTATGAGCGGGGGGTTGACAGGGTTGAGCATTATTACAGTATCCGCAGGGTGGTATCAAATGTACTTGCAACGATCAGAAATACTGTGTTTGCCTACAGGGATGGTTTGATCGAATTCGATGAATTGCTGCAAAGCGCGGAGGTCTTTCTCTACAACGGATTGAAAGATATTATCGATTATTGTCAAATCCGTCAAAATCAAGTTGGAATCGAGCAGGATTATTTCAGTCACTCCTCATTTGTGAATGAGAGATATGATTTAGCGAAAATATCCAAATTGGCGAAAACGCATTTGCGAGAATTTTCCGTGTCCAGTGCGGACTATATAAAAAACCATATAGTCAATTCTGAATTAACCCAGGCTGGTTGGCTATCTGCCGAAATAAAGTTTCTCAGAAGTGTCAGCAAGAATATCGATGTTACTTTGGATTATATCCTAAAATTGATGTCCAGTTTGATCGGGGAACCCCGTTTAGGGCTGCGCTACCTCAGGTATAAGGCGTTTGTCGATGCTGCAGATGTGACCGACCGGATCATAAGCATCTTGAAAGAGCCGCGCAAGAAGCCATTTTATATCTGGACCCACCTGCTGGACACCCATTACCCTTACATGGCCGGACGCTTGCCGGACTGGCTAAAAAATAATAGACAATATCTGCGGGATGTCGGCCACCCGGATGCATCAAAATCCGATTATCTGAACATCAGCACCCAGCCAAGAAATGAGTCAGAAATATCCGCATGGCGAAACTTTTACGATGCATCCGTGCGATACACGGATGAACAGATCGGTAGGCTGCTTAAAGCTTTGGATGAAGCGGACCAGCGAAAAAATACATTGGTTGTAATCGCCGGAGATCATGGTGAAGAAATTGGTGAGCATGGTGACTTCAGCCATCGCTTCCGAATGTATGATGAAAACGTGCACACCCCCCTTATATTGCATCATCCCGACTTTAAGGAAAAAAAGATAGATGCATTGACGGATCTGCGGGATTTGGCACCTTCAATCCTGGATTGCATCGGACTGAAGGCACCGGATTCCTGGAAAGGAAAACCGGTTACGCAGGTGTTAGACAACGAGCGGGATCATATCCTGATGGAGTGTTTTTGTCGCGGCAACTGTTTATTCGCGCACCGTCCCGTCTATATGGGCGTAAGAACGCGAAAGTATAAGTTCATATGGCGCGAGTGGATTGATCCTTCCGACAAAATGTCAAAAGACAGAGTCGAACTATATGATCTGATCGAAGATAAGGCAGAACAGAATAACATTTATTCCGCTGATCATCCGGCGGTGAAAAAGTTAAAAAAAATAATTGACGACCGTATGAATGACATTCCGGAAATCGCGGCAAGCAGGAAAAATTGAATTGAGCAATCGACGCTAAAATGAGACCACCTTCTACCGCCAACGCCCCTATCGAAGTATTGCAGCAGGCCTTGGAAGCCGGCTACTTTAATGCAGAAGGCATTTATTCGGAGACAAAACCCCAAAAACTTCAGCCGGGGCTTGATATTGAGAGACATTGCCTAGAAGTAAAATATGACCCGCGAACCGCGGTGGGGCTAACGCTGCTGGAGATCGAAAACCATGAATTGGGACTTTATTTGGGTTCCGGCTGGGATGGTTTTTCCATCCTAGCCGCTAGAAAATGCAGGGCCATTGTTGATGTAAATGATAGCTACACGCTGCAGAGACAAAAACAGATTCTGTTAGGGAAAGAACATATTGATAACTTTTTTCTATTAAATTGCGATCCGGAGAAAGATTTGAAGCTGTTTAATTTGTTCGATTTTGCCGTTGTCAATGGCGGTCTGAAAGCGCTGCCAGATGCTGCAGCCTCCCGGGTGAAAAGAAGGGGACATCTAAAATATCTACAGCAAATTTATAGTAGTTTAACTTGCAATGGAAGACTCTATCTTGCCGCACAAAACAAGTGTGACTATCAATCCTACATCCGGCTGAATGGTTCAAATATAAATCCACGGTACTCGTTTTCGGCGATGGAAAAGCTTCTGAAAGAGGCGGGTTTCCGTAATGTAAGAAAATATGCCGTCTTTCCGGACATCCACTGTCCGCGAAAAATTATTCCCATGAAACGAGTTGACAGTTGCAGCTATATGCCGATTTATAACATCACCTCAAATGGGGGCCTGCTTGTTAAGATATTCAGGAAAATAAGAACCTATTTGGATATTATTGTTTTCAAGAAAGCCAAGATGTATTTTTTGGCGCCCGGCTATATTCTCTTGGCGCAAAAATAGCAGTATCTATTGAATTGTTGGAATACGAACTGATTTCGAACGGAACGCACGGAAACGACGTGGCATTATTCAAATGCTACAGCGAAAACGATGTTGTTTATAAGAAAGTGGCGTTGACCCAAAATGCGAATGCGATAATTGCGGCTGAAAAGGAGGGTTACGATTGGTTTTTTAATGTAGTCGGAAAAAGGAACAATGTTCAGCTACATCAGAACTATTTTTATGAAATTGATATCCCGCGGTTCGCCGGAAAATCGTTTCCGCCTGATTCCATCGTCAAAGGCAACGAGAAGTACATTGAGATGTTAATCCAGTTTTATATCGATATATGGGGGGATGCGGACAAGTTTGTTGTTCATGGTGATATGGCGCTGTGCAATTTGATTGTCGCTGACGACAATGGTATGTATTTGATCGACTGGGAGCATTTTCATCACGCCGATAAAGCATATTTCGGATTCGATGTGATCAATATGCTGTACATATTGTTGTTTCACCAAATCAGGCGATTCAGATATCTAAGCCGCAAAACCCGGTATTTTCTGAAATCGTGTTACCGGCAACTAGCTTCGACAGCATCAGCGAACAACAGAATAATGGAAAAGCCGTTTCGATACTCTTACGATTACCTGAAGAAGAATTTGGCTCAATTCCGGCTTAATATCGATCCGGCCCGAAAATATGTACTCATTAGAAACAGCAGATCGGACCTGGAAATCCTGGATTCTCTGGTTACAGGTTAAGATATAGCAAGATTTTGGAGCAAATAAAATGGAGAAGATCAGAAACGCAAGCGAAAGCAGCATTAAACCTTTAGTATATATGGCGGAGCTTACCTATTGTACCACAGTGGTTTCTCTGGAAAGCTTTCCGATTGCGGTCGGCTATGTCACCGCATACAGCCAAAAAAAGCTTCCCGGCCGGTTTTCATTTGAAATATTCAAATTTCCGGACCCTCTGCTGGACGCGATTGACGAGAAGGCACCGGATATTCTGGGGATGAGCTACTTTCCCTGGAACCAGAACATGGTGTTGACGATCGCCCAATATTACAAACAAGCCAAACCTGACGGGATGGTCGTGTTGGGCGGCAGTAATATCTCATTTGAGGCGGATGAGCAGGCCGACTTTATGAAGCGTCATCCCGCGGTGGATGTATTTGTCATCGGCGACGGGGAGTACCCGTTTAAGGAACTCCTGCAGCGGTATCTCGAGTTTGACGGGCTCCGGGATGAGATTCTCAGCGATGACCCGATTGAAGGCTGCGCGTACTACGCCCCGGCATCAGGGAAGTTCATACCCGGCCTTCCTTGCCGGCGGGTAGGTGATATCAATGAGATACCATCACCCTACTTGACGGGCTTAATGGATCCCTTTTTTCAAAATCAGCTGCTGACCCCTATGGTTCAGGCCGGCCGGGGGTGCCCGTTTTCTTGCGACTACTGCTGGGCCGGGAACAAATACAATTCCAGAGTCAGCAATCGACACCCGGACCTGGTGATCGCTGAACTGGAGTATATTGCCGAGCGCCGCAAGGAATGTGAAAATCAACTGCTGACCTTTGCCGACAGTAATTTCGGCATGTACAAAGAAGATGTCATCATTGGGGAAACCATTGTGCGCTTACAGGAAAAATACAATTTCCCCAACTCCTTCTACTCGCCCTGCGGCAAGGAAAACAAAGACCGGGTTTACGACATTATCGGAAAGATAAAAAATGCGGCGGCCATCGTATCGGTTCAGTCCACTGACGACCAGATCCTGAGGAATGTGAGCCGGCAGCCCATTAATCTCGATGAGTACCGCGATATTGTCGTTAAGTTCAAAAAAGCCGGGATTCCGGTCGAGACGGAAATAATCACCGGGATGCCGGGTGAAACAAGAGAAAGTCACTTGAATACTATCCGGGATTTGATCTATATGGAAATGGATGAAATCCACGCCTTCACCCTGATGTTTCTTGAGGGGACGGTTTTGAACACACCCCAATCGCAGGAAGATAACCAGTGGGATAAACGCTACCGGCTGCTGCCCAGGAATTTTGGCAAGATCCGGGGCAAGATCTGTTATGAAGTCGAAACCGTGGGGGTTGGATCGAAGACCTTCGATTTCGATGACTATCTCTATATGCGCCGGCTGCACGGTGCCCTGCGGATTGTTTTCAACCACGCATTTTTTTCCGAATTCATCAACTATATGCGGCAGAATCGGGTGGATCTTTTCGAATTCTGCCTGGAATTTGCCACAAAGCTGGAAACAAACGACGGTCCGGCCGGAGAGCAGTTTAGAATGTATGTGAACGAAACCCGTGATGAGATTTGGGATTCCCGGGAGGAACTCGATGAGTATTTCAGCAAGGAGGAAAACTACCGTAAACTGCTGACCGGCGAAAAAGGCGAAAATCTATTAGGCAAATACAAGGTCATCATTATCACTGAGAATTTTGACTCCTGGTGCGAGTTTTACTGCGAACGGGTACTGGAAGCGCTCGATAAATATCGCCGAAATCCGGCGATCGAAGCAGAATTGCTTGACATTAGAGATCATACGATTGCCAAGGCCGACAAAATTATCAGTACTGAAAACAGCCGCGGGAAACCAATCAAGGTGACGTTGCGCCACGATGTTCAACGATGGAAAATAGATAATTACAGCAAGCCGCTGGCTGACTATAAATTTTCTGCACCGGTTGAGGCCCAATACGTTATCAAGAGTGAAAATCAGCGAATCGTCAGTGAAATATTGAATCTCCATTCCAAAGAGAAATCCGATCTGTGGAAAGCTGCCAGCAGCCGCTACTACCTCCCGGCCCTTTTTCGCGAGGTTCAGGTAACCTGGGATACTGCGAATAAATAGATGGGCACAAAAGTAGAAGTAATTCGCGATTTGGGTTACCTGGTTTGGCGAAAACCCACGCTAACCTTGCTTTATTTCACGTGTATTGTAGCGTCATCCGTGCTTGAAGCCGTGGGAATCGGCAGCTTCTACCCGCTCATTGGTCTGCTGGAGGATCAATCAAGAATGGCAGATTATCTGGCCACCGTCAACGAATTATTACTTCTCAATGTATCCGGCGATCAATTCGTCCTATTGCTTTTCGGGGGCGTGGGAGCCGTTTTTCTGCTACGCGGTTTGGTGATGCTATTAAACAACTATCTGAAATTCAGACTTGCGGAATCGCTGAAAGTCAGATTACAGGACAATATCTTCTGCAACTATATGCAACGCGAATATGCCTTCTTTGTTAAACACCGCATCGGTGATCTGATTCAGCGTCAGATGACGCATACGGAAAATGCCGGGCAGGCGGTTCTTCATTCCTGTCAGATGATGATGAATATCTTCATATTTATCTGCCTGTATGCCATGGTGGGGATAATATCTGTAAAAGCAGTTATCGTTGTTTTCGGCGCCATAGTTGTCTTGGGCCTGGTTTCATTCAGTTTTGCAAAGCTGAAAATATACCTGCTGGCCTTACAGCATGCCGAAATTCAAAAGGAGGTCTTTTCTATCGCAACCGAAGCTCTGGCAGGGATTCGGCAGGTTAAGGTATTTGTGGCCGAGAAGTTTTTCAGAGACCGGTTTCTTAAAGGGATCTTGGACAGGGCCAAAATTGTCATCAAGAATCAGACCCTTGCGCAGTCGGCCGGTCCCACTGTACAGACCATCGTTTTGTTGGGAATTTTATTGACATTTTTTTTCGCCATTCGAATATCGGAAAACACAGCCGGGCTCATCGCTTTATACGGCGTGCTCATCGGAGCGATTTACCGGTTGTCGGTGGTGGTGGCTGCGGTCTATCGGGATGTTATGCAATTGGCTCATTTTTTGCCCTCCGTCAATATTGTAACCGAATTGGATCGCATGGTTCCGCAAAAAGAGGATCTTCCCTCGATTGGGCGATTTGAGCGCTGCATCAGGCTTGAGAAGGTGTCGTTTTCTTATCCCGGCAAGGATTTTGAGCTGAGTAATATCACTTTGAATTTTGAGAGAGGCCGGTTTTATGGCATCGTCGGACCCTCTGGAAGCGGGAAGTCATCTTTGGTCGATCTTATAATCAAATTCTACGAGCCGCGCGAAGGACGCATCACAATCGACGGCACAAACCTGGCGGAGCTGGATGCCCGTTCGTGGCGGCGGAAGATTGGCCTGGTCAGCCAGGACACATTTGTTTTCAACGGGAGTATTCTGGACAATATTTCCTTTGCCAAGAATTCATCGGAAGTAGAGCGTCATCGCGCGATGCAGGCTGCCGGATCGGCGGACATACACGATTTTATCCAGGGTTTACCGGATGGGTATGACACTGAAGTCGGTGAAAGAGGCCTGATGTTGTCCGGCGGACAGCGACAAAGATTGGCCATTGCCAGAGCCATTTATCTTGAACCGGACATTTTCATCTTCGACGAAGCCACGAGTTCGCTTGATTCACATTCGGAAAGAAAGATACAGCTCGCCATCGAGGACCTGAGCAAGTCCAGTACGGTCATTGCAATTGCGCACAGGATATCAACCGTCATGAACGCGGACAAAATTTTCAGCATCGATGACGGGAAGGTCGTCGAAGAAGGGAGTCATGAAGAGCTTGTTAGAGCCGGAGGGGTCTATGCTCAATTGTATCTCAAACAGAATCCCGCACGAGATTCCCATTAGCTGTTGACGCTTATTGTTAAACTAACGAATTGCCTACAGGAGGAGCTCTAATGTGTGATGTTGTGATTTTGTGTGGCGGAAAAGGCAGCCGCTTGAGCGAGGAAACGACCAAAAAGCCTAAACCGATGGTCGAAATAGCCGGTCGACCGATTCTGTGGCATATAATGAAGATCTACAGCCACTATGGATTCAAACGTTTCATTCTCACTTTGGGGTACAAGGGCAGTTGCATCAAGGAGTATTTCTACAACTATCGGGCTATTGGTAGCGATTTTTCCCTGAAGTTGGACCCCTCCCATCATGTCGAATACCACAATAACTCGGACGAGAAAGATTGGGAGATCACTTTTATCGATACCGGCGAGGAGACGCTAAAGGGCGGCAGAATCAGACGCGTCGCGAAACACATCAAGAGTGACTTGTTTCATTTGACTTATGGTGACGGCCTGGGCGACATCAACCTCTCAGATTTGCTGCAATTCCACAAATCCCACGGACGCATCGGCACGCTGACATCCGTCCGTCCACCTTCACGCTTCGGGGAATTGAAGCTGGAGACCGATACGGTACTGGCTTTTGAGGAGAAGCCACAAATGGGAACCGGTATCATCAATGGCGGCTTCTTTGTATTCGACAAACGGTTTCTGGAATACCTGACCGAGGACGAGGATTGCGATTTCGAATTCGGCGCCCTTCAGGAAATCGCCCGTCAGGGGCAATTGAAGGCCTTTGAGCATTTGGGCTTCTGGCAATGCATGGATAATATTAGAGAACGTGACTATCTTGATAGGCTGGCGCGATCGAGCAATGCGCCTTGGGTGGTTTGGAGGTAGGCGACATATGTTTAACAACGTTTACAGGAATAAAAGAGTGCTGGTTTCCGGGAACACCGGGTTCAAAGGAAGTTGGCTAACAGTGTGGCTAACCCAACTGGGCGCAACCGTTTATGGTCTGTCGAAGGGCGTGCCGACCCAGCCGGCCATGTACGAAATTCTAAAACTGGCGGATCACATCAGCCACTTCGAGCAAGATGTCAGAGACCTCGAATCAGTCAGGAAGATCTTTCAGGAGGTGAAGCCGGATTTTGTATTTCACCTGGCCGCCCAGCCGCTCGTATCGGTTTCGTATGCAGACCCGATCGAGACCATTTCGACGAATGTCGTCGGCACAGCACATGTCCTGGATGCCCTGAGGTCATTGGATCACCGGTGTGTGGCAATCATCATCACCAGCGATAAGTGTTATGCCAATGTGGAATGGGCTTGGGGATATCGTGAGACCGACACCTTGGGAGGTAAAGATATATACAGCGGCTCCAAAGGCGCCGCCGAGCTTATCGTGAATTCATTTTATCATTCGTTTTTTAAAGGCAGCGCTTCGGCCGTCAGGGCGGTTTCTGCCAGGGCCGGCAACGTCATCGGGGGGGGGGATTGGGCCCGGGATCGAATTCTACCGGACTGCGTGCGGGCTTGGAGCAAGCATGAGATGGTTGAAATCCGTAATCCCGATTCGACCCGGCCCTGGCAGCATGTCCTGGAACCCCTCAGTGGATACCTGACATTGGGGCAGCTGCTGAGTTCTGACGACGGTTTGAACGGGGAGAGTTTCAACTTCGGCCCTTTGCCGCAGCAAAACTGCACCGTGCAAGAGTTGATAGTAGATCTGTCCCGGTACTGGAATTTTCAGAATGCGAGCGAGGTCTATCGAATAGCGGAGGGTGCAATGTTTAATGAAGCAGGTCTGCTGAAACTGGATTGCGACAAGGCCCGGTACCATCTGAACTGGCTTCCGACCCTGAGTTATGCCGACCTGATCGAGTTCACCGGCTCGTGGTACGCCAGCTACTATCGCGCTGAGGCGGATATGATGGCCTTGACCGTGTCCCAGATCGACAGATATCAGCAAATAGCAACCGAGAATTGCATCAAATGGACAATGTAGTTCTGGCGGGCGTGATTGTGACGCCGCTCAAGCGGATTCAGCATCCCAAAGGCCATGTTTTGCATGGGATGAAAAAGAGCGATCAGGGGTTTGTTGCTTTTGGCGAGGCCTACTTTTCGACCATCGGAAGAGGGCAGGTCAAGGGCTGGAACAAGCACAAAAGGATGACCGTTAACCTCATCGTACCGGTCGGAAAAGTGGTTTTCGTCGTGTATGACGGAGGTGAGGGGGCTGCTGCCAATTTTATGCAGGTGGAGCTGTCACCTGACGAAAATTACTGTCGGCTGACCATTAGCCCGGGGTACTGGTTTGCTTTCCAAGGCAAACAAAAGGTAAATCTGATATTGAACTTAGCCGATATGGAGCATGATCCGGACGAGTTCGAAAAATGTGACCTATCCCAAATTGATTACAAGTGGGAGTTGACATGAAGAAGATCTTAGTTACCGGCGGATGCGGTTACGTTGGCGCACGGCTGAGCAGACACTTGGCCGAGAACGGACACAGTGTGACCGTCTTTGACCGGCACGGTCCTGCCCCTGGCAGCCAGTGGTCTGCGCTGATGAACAATGTGGTCTGCGGGGACATCCGGGATGCCGGCCTCGTCGCTGAATTGGCCGCGGAGGAGTTTGACGCTGCAGTGCATCTTGTATCTTTGGATCACCAAGATTCGGAAAAATACGATCCTGACCTCGTCAGTTCGACGAGTGTGATGCCGACTTGGAACCTGCTGAATAATTTTGCGAACAACGGGCGATTAAAGCGCTTTGTGTACTTTTCGACCATTCATGTCTATGGCAGGTTTCCCAAAAAGACTATTACCGAGGAATATTCACCCGCGCCTCAAACCGTATACGGTTTGACGCATTATATGTCGGAGAACATCTGCAACTATTTCAACGCGAAAAGTAGTATCGGCTGCCTTAACGTCAGGCTTTCGAATAGCTACGGCAGCCCAGTTTTCGACGAGAACAACTGCTGGTGGCTGGTGATAAATGACCTCTGCCGATTGGTGTTCTCTGAAGGTCAGATGAAGTTGCTGTCGGACGGATCGCCGCAAAGAGACTTTATACACATGTCCGATGTCTGTCGCGCGGTCGAGTTCCTGATAGAGGCGCCAGGTGACTATTCAACGCACAATACTTTTCATGTAGCCTCCGGTAAAACCCGGTCCATTTTACAAATCGCTCACATTATCAAAGACGTTTATGGCGAGCGGTTCGGGAGGACCGCCAGTATTGTGTTACCGGACCATTCAATTTCGGATGTTCCCGAACCCATAGAACAATCCGACAAATTCCATTTCGACACCAGTAAAATGAGCGCTTTAGGATATCGGAACGAGACCGATCTTCGTACGGGGATCGGGGAGATGTTCGACTATCTGTCGCGCCGGTAAAATCGGTGAAAAAATTATGCGAAACCATAAACCATTGGTAAGTGTCATGATGAACTGCTTCAACGGCGATGCTTATTTGAAGCAGGCCATTGATTCTGTCTACGCGCAGAGCTATGACAATTGGGAGATCGTATTTTGGGACAATGCCTCGACGGATAACAGCGGCTCCATTGCGAAATCCTATGACTCCCGTCTGCGGTATTGCAAATCCGATGAAACAACGCCTCTGGGGGATGCCAGGAACAAAGCCCTGGATGAATGCAAGGGGGATTATGTCGCTATCCTCGACTGCGATGATGTCTGGCTACCGACAAAATTGGAGAAGCAGATACAGCTGGTCAAGGACGCGCCCGAGGTGGCCGTGGTTTATTCAAAGTGCTTGCCAATTGACGTACATGGTTCCTCTTTAGGAACGGACAGACGTAAATTCAGCCGGGGCATGATTTTCGAAGACATGCTGCGCAAGCATTTTACGCCGCCGTCGCCGACAGTGGTCATAAAACGCGAGCTCATCTATGCGGTGGGCGCATTCTCCGAATATCGGGCTTCTTTGGATTTTGATTTACTTCTTAAATTGGCATTTCGCTATCCCTTTGAATTTGTCGATGAAATACTGGCGCTGTACCGGGTACATGGACAGGCGGCCTCTTTTGATTACGAGGGGCTTTATTTGGAATGTTGTCACGCATTGAAAACTTGGAGAAAACACCCCGAGTGTCAGACGCCAGAACGGGTAAAGCTCGTAAACGGTGCGACTGCAAGAATGTACTATATAATGGGTGTCCATAACCTTCTTCAGGACAAAGATGCAAAGAAAGCCCGCGAGAACCTGGCCTACGCGCAGCGGCTGGCTCCGTCGCCAAAGGCGCTTGTGTTTTTAGTCCTCAGTTTCATTAATCCCGTTTGGACCCGACGCATAATGTCCTGGATAAGGAAAAACTTAGGACGGGGCATCGTGCCCCGATAACTATCACCAGGATGTGGTCAAAAAAATGACTAACGAGTTTCCAACGAGTGATGCGGTGCCCCGGAATACGACCGCACCTGGGTTATGGTCGGTACCTCGCTTGGTAAAGCAGCTGCTGTTTACTCACCTTGTGGTCATAACTATTCAAATACCGTTGCGGGCGGTTTTGGTCGATACGACCTATTGGCGCGATATCCTGCTTGGTGTGACCGTAAACCTGAGTATCTTATTCGTGCTAGCTGAGAGGGGAAGAATAAGGGGCAGGCAGTTCTCGCTGCTTGGCTCTTTGTCTTTTTGTTATGTGCTTTATGGTGTGTTTTTGATACCGCTCACTGTTTATGACGGTTTTACCCTGGTTGATTCTATTCGAGAATTCAGGAACTACTTCTTCCCGATGGTGCTTTTTTTTGTTTCAAGACGCATACTTGGCTCAACACTATTAAGAGCGCAGCTGACGAACCTGATTATTGTCATGGGCGGGATTTTGATTGCCGGTGTAATTCTGGAGTATCTTGTATTTATGCTTGGCCTTTCAAAGAATTCTTTACCTTGGTATGCTTATACATTTGAAAACAGTTACCGGTATATCGGCAATATCACAGGAGAAACTGGATATATTCTACCCCAGGATTCACCGATTTTGGGATTTCTTGGCTGGCCGCATGCCACGGTCGCTGTAATTATGACATTTTTCGCCTTCGGCTACCCTTTTTTATTTAGCAGTCGGCGTAAGATCAGCCAAGTTGGAGCCGCCTTGTGGTGGACCAGAATTCCCAATTGGATTGCTGCTGCTGCTTTGTTTGCAGTTATCACGGGTGTGTTGATCATTAAAGTAAAGACTCACATTGTCGTTCTTTCATTTTTTATACTGGCCCTGCCGTTTATTGGCACCCGAAGTTTGAGTTCCCGCTTTTGGACAGTTTCTTGCGTTTTATTCCTGGGATTCGCGTTTACTCTGTGGTTTTGGCCCACCCTAAGTGATGCCTTCCGGGATACTTTTATTGACAGGCCCAATCGCCGCGCAACGTTGCCGGTTTTATTCAGTTCGGAGCTGCCGCTTTTTATCCTGGATTTACCGGCCACATCCTTTTTTCTGGGCTGGCGCGGTGATGCTGGTTTTATAAAGGATGGAACCGAATTGCGTCTGCTCTACTATACCTTACGCTTTGGCACGGTATGGCTTATCCTATTTTTAGGGTTATTTTTGACCGGCTTTTGGCAAAGCTACAGATTTATGAAAAGCAAAAATGTGCACCCATTCGATCGCCTTTATGCCATGGCAACCAGTGGTCTGATGCTGGTATGTATTCTGGACATGGGGCACTATGCAAGAGTCATGACATGGCCAATTATTGATTACTTCGCCGTCTGTTTAGGCGCGATGACCGCGATTGCCGATAACCCGGGTGGATGAAAAAATTATCGGCAACCTGGATTGGACCGAATTCGGGTATAACCTGAATCCGACCAATGAGAGCCTCCGATTTATCCGCCTCTGGAGAACTCGTGCAAAATACAGGTGTCAACGGATTGAAACGTCAGGTTTGAGGGCGGGAAAGCAGTTTGATAATCCAAGCGCAATGAGGAGATCGTTAATGGAGATCATATTCCACGACAAGATGTTGCCAAGCGATTTTTTGCAGGGCTGGTTTTCAAATGATTACTTGAGTTCTTATTCTAAGGAAAAAAAAGATTTTGAGAAATATTACCGAGGGTATTTAAATAACAAATTCCTGCGGCACACTAGAAAATCCTATGATCATAACCTTCAACCGGTGATTGACATTGTCAGAAATCATCCGGAACGACAGATGCGTTTGCTTGAAATCGGCAGCGGTTGCGGAACGGAATCACTATTTCTCGCCCTAACCGGTTGCGATGTGGTCGGAATTGAACTGACTCAAAAATTATACGATGTGGCCCAGGCCAGAAAGCAGATAGTAGAAAGAAAACTGGATGCGGAATTAAAGCTGGAATTTAGAAAGTCATCATTTTTAGACTATGATGAAAAAGCTGAATTCGATCTGATTTGGATGGAACAGGCATTTCATCATCTGGAACCAAGAGATTTGATGGTAAAGAAAATATGTGCTTTGTTAAAGCCGGGTGGTTATTTGATTATTTCCGAGGCCAACGCCTATAGAGTGGACGCATAAACGTAAAAATTCTCATTATATCAGCATGATAAGATAAAATACTACTTGACTTTTTTTGATATAAGTACTACTAAAATCACTCCTTTTATAGGCCTAGTTCCCTAAAACT
>Ga0209149_1000153_pt1 | contig 28847 bp, 21 predicted proteins | sample WorMetTyACAVOLI2_FD_187423 | JGI IMG/M metagenome (GOLD analysis project Ga0209149, IMG submission 187423) | Marine gutless worms symbiont microbial communities from Max Planck institute for Marine Microbiology, Germany - Olavius algarvensis... ... | reverse complement strand
TAGCTTGATTGAACAAAACCAGCTTGATATCAAAGAGCAAAACGGTATATATGGAGGTATTGATCTTGACGACCTCCCATTTTAAATCTTCAGGACATAATCACCTTCAGGACATACGCCCTTATTTTTAATACTAAAATCAATTTCAATTTCTTGAATGTTTTTGAGGCCGATTTTTTCCATTCATAGTTGAAAGGAAGACCCTATGGAAGTTGCGATTTTTTCAGGTCGGATTTATACCGGCAACCCGGCCCAACCCTGGGCCGAAGCGCTTAAAATAGAGAACGAGTGCATTACCCATGTGGGCAGCAATGCCGAAGTCAGGGGCGCCTGCTCAAATAACACCGAGATACTGGACCTGCCCGGCTGCCTGGTGACGCCCGGCATCGTGGACGCCCACTGTCATTTTGTCAGCCTGGGGCTGGCCTTTCAGCTGGTGAATTTGGGCGATGCGTCGTCGTTGGCCGAAGTCCGCGAACGCATTCAAAAAGCAGCCGCAACGCGCAAACCGGGCGATTGGATTGTCGGCCGGGGCTGGAATCATTATCAGTGGAACGATCGCCGGGAGCCCACCCGGCAGGATCTGGACGACATTCTCCCCGACAATCCGGCCATGATGGTGCGGGCCTGCGGGCACAGCATCTGGGTCAATACCGCTGCCTTGCAACTGGCGGGCGTTACCCGCGATACACCCCATCCCGACGGTGGCCATATCGACAAGGATCCGGCTGATGGCGAGCCCACCGGTCTGCTGCGCGAAGCGCGTGACATCATCCAAAATCATATCCCTTTGGCTACCCTGGAAGAGCGCAAACAAATGGCCCTGGCGGCCCAGGACGATGCCTTGCGCAGCGGGGTTACCGGGGTCCATACCTGCGAGACGCTCACGGAATGGGAAGCCCTGGCGGCCCTGGAGCAGGAGGACAAATTGAAGCTGCGCGTTTACCACCTGCTGCCGCCCGATGATCTCGAAGAAGCCGCGGCCCGCGGCATCACGGCCGGCAACGGCAGCCCCCGGCTGTGGTTCAACCATGTGAAGCTATTCGCCGACGGCTCCCTGGGGTCGGGGACGGCCCTGATGCACGAACCTTACACGGATGACCCGACGGAATGCGGCCTTGCCTGCCTCGAGAGAGATGTGCTGGAAGAAAAAATACGGCTGGCCTACAGCCGCGGCTGCGATGTTGCGATTCACGCCATCGGCGATCTGGCGCTGACCAATGCGCTGGAAAGCATCGCTGCGGCGCGCAAGGATTATCCGGCTGAACATCGGGACCGGGTGGAGCATGTTCAAATTTACCGGCCTCAGGATCTGTCTCTTTTTCGTGAGCTGGGGGTGGTGGCCTCGGTTCAGCCTGTGTTTTTGGGCACCGACTGGGCCCCGGCCGATAAGCGCTGGGGGCCGCAGCGCTGCCGCTACGCCTATGCCTGGAAATCGCTGCTCCAGGCCGATCTGCCGGTCCAATTCGGATCCGATGCGCCCGTGGAATCGATTAACCCCCTTTACGGCATCCACGCCGCCGTCACGCGGCAGGATCGCAGCGGCCAACCGGACGGCGAAGGCTGGTTCCCCGAGCAAAAATTGTCACTCGAGGAATCCATTGAAGGCTTTACGGCGGTGGCCGCCTGGAATACCCGCCGTGAAAAGCAACTGGGCTCCATCGCGCCCGGCAAGTGGGCGGACCTGACCGTGTTTGAAAAAGACCTGTTTAATCTGGCCCCCGAACAATGGCCGGCGGTTAAGACCGCTATGACGGTAGTGCATGGCGAGGTGGTATTTAGGAGATAGAAGAAGCTGGGAGGCTATGAGGCTGGGAAGCTGGGAGGTTAAGAGGCTGGGAGGCTGAGGAGGCTATGAGGCTGGGAAGCATAGGACATAGGGCAGAAGGCAGTGGGTTTCGATTGCGGATTTGGAAGACAGATGACAGAGGACAGATGTCAGAATCGGGAAATCGGACCCGTCGTCGTCCGATACGGCGGGACTATGCCGCGGCTAAAGATGCGGCAGGGGGAAAGGATAGAAGGTGAGAAGTTCAGAAGGTCAGATGATCAGAAGATCAGAAGACAGATGACAGATGACAGAGGTCAGATGACAGAAGACAGAGGTCAGATGACAGAAGACAGATGACAGAGGTCAGAAGACAGATGACAGAGGACAGAGGTCAGATGACAGAAGTGGGAAGTCGGTAAAAGAAAGTTATTCGTTATTGGTTTAAAAGAATGAATGCTGTCTATTTAAATTCATTACTTTGTGGTAACTATTACCGTAGGGTGGGCTGTGCCCACCAAATTGCACTGAATCTACCTGGCGATGTCGGGAGGTCCGAAGAAAAACGGTAGTTATTGGTCCCTAATGTATTCGGCGGTTCGCTTTTACGCGAGTATTGCGTCGAAATCCCAATGCCGAAAACCGAATGCCGTTAACCATTTCCCAATTCCGCATTCCGACTTCCGATTTCGTTACACCCTATACCTTAAACCATTTTTTAGCGAATGCCGAATACCGAAAGCCGAATACCGGCCCCTATACCCTCCACCTTCTACCTTCAACCCTATACCTTACACCTTACACCATAGACCTTTTTTTAGGCTCCGGCTTGACAATTTGAAACCGATTCGTTAACCTCTCCGTTTTTTAAAGTTAACGAAAACGGGAAATTCATATCATGAAGGCTGAAATTCTAGAAATTCTGCGATCCCGGGATAATGTCATCTCCGGCGAACAGCTTAGCGCCGCCCTTGGGATTTCGCGGGTGTCCATATGGAAGCACATCCAAAAGCTGCAGGATTTCGGCTATCGGATCGCCACAACATCGAACGGGTACCGGCTGATGAAATCGCCCGATATTCTTTTTCCGTGGGAATATCAGGGCGATGCCGCCAATATCCTGTACTTTCCCGAGGTCACTTCGACCATGGATATCGCCCGGGACCAGGCCCGAAAGAACTGTCCCGACCTTACGGTTGTCATTGCCGGATGCCAGACCCAGGGACGGGGACGGCTAAAGCGGCGCTGGCTGTCCGATGACGGCGGGCTGTATTTTACCATGGTGCTGCGGCCGCCAATCCCCGTACAGTGGAGCTTTAAAGTCAACTTCCTGGCGTCATTGACGCTGGCGCGCGTCATCCGTGAGATGTGTCAGATTGATGCCATGGTGAAATGGCCCAACGACATTCTGGTGGCTGACCGCAAAGTCTCAGGCATGCTCTCGGAACTGGAAGCCGAAGCGGATCGGGTATTCTTCATCAACATCGGGATCGGCATCAATGTCAACAACGACCCCTCCCCAGCCGAACCGGGGGGATCATCATTGAAAAAAATTGCCGGCCGGGACATATCCCGCAAAGAGCTGCTGTCAAGATATTTGGAAGTGTTCGGCGAGCGTATGAAACTTGGTGATTTTGAGAGTGTGATATCAGAGTGGAAAAAATACACGGTGACCCTGGGTCGGCATGTCAGAATCGTAACCCACACGGAGGAATCGGAAGGGTTGGCGGTGGACGTGGATGAAAACGGTGCCCTGGTTTTGGAACTGGCCGACGGCAACCGAAAAAAAATAGTTTATGGAGACTGCTTTTTAGTATGAAAGATATTTATCAAAGGATTTGTTTTTGTCTCAACAACCCCGCCCTCAACCATCAAAGCGGCCGTGCAGTGGTTTTTGAAACCCGTACCCTTGGTTCCTGAAAAAAAAATTGCGGTTATGATGGGGTTGATATTACGGTTTGTGCCAGTGATTTTAGATCAGGCCCGAGAAACGGCCGAGGCTCAAAAAGCCCGGGGGGTGGAGAATCATAAAAATCCCGTGTACCGTCTGATCAAACTCGGTTTTCCGCTGTTGCGCCGAACTTTCGAGCGCGCCGATGATCTGGTGGTTGCCATGGAAGCCCGCTGCTTCACCGAAAACCGGACTGATCCGGCGTTGATGCTGCACAAGCGCGATTGGGTGGCATTGATCGTGGTGAGTTGCCTGGGAATTGCATTGCTAATACTCTAATTGAGCAAAAAACGCTCAATTAGATGTTATTGGTTATTTGTTAATCGTTATTAGGAATGGCTGAGATTCGGATTTTATAATTATATCAACAGTGACATATAAAAATCGATCCAATCCTTTTAAACGAATAACGAATAACCAATAACAAATAACGAATAACTCACTCTTGCCGGATACCCGGATTGTTTTATTGACTGGCAGTGAACAATAAGCTATTTGATCTGACATTGCTTGCTGATACAGCATTCGAGACTCTGCCTTATGCCGCTTCGAAACGTGACATCGGATCAACTTAATTTTTTTCAGCGAATCTGGTTTTCAATATTTCCCGGAACCCGCCGGGGCCCCATCGATAGGGAGCGCTACCGTCAGCTTTTCAACGGGCTGCTGCTGCACTTCCGCCCGCGGACGGTTCCGGAGCGTACCCTCAAATTTACCTTGACCTGGGGGCTCGGCGGCATGGCGGTCGTGCTGGTGGGCATTCTTTTTTTGACCGGCCTGATGCTGAAATTTACCTATCAACCGGTGCCCGGCCGGGCCTATGAATCCGTCGTGTATCTGCAAAACATGGTCTATTTCGGCCAGTTGATCCGCAATCTGCATCACTGGAGCGGCAATGCGCTGCTGCTGGTTGTTTTTTTGCATCTATTGCGGGTTTTTTTCAGCGGCGCCTTTCATCCGCCCCGGCAGTTTAATTGGCTCCTGGGGCTGGTGATGTTCCTTCTCACCCTGGTGTCCAATTTTACTGGGTATCTAATGCCATGGGATCAGTTGGCGTACTGGGCGGTCACCATTTGCACCGGGATGCTGGAATACATCCCCGGGTTCGGTATCAGCCTGCAGAAATTAATTCGGGGCGGCAACGATATCGGACCGGCAACGCTGTCGATATTTTTTGCCATACACACGGCGATCATCCCCGCCGGACTCATTATTCTCATGCCGTTTCACTTCTGGCGGGTGCGCAAAGCCAGAGGATTGGTGATTCCCCGCCGCCCGGATGAGGATCCCCAGGACCGGGCTGAAATGGTGGCAACCATTCCCAACCTCGTTGTGCGTGAGCTGGTCGTCGCTTCAGTCTTAATCGCCCTGCTGCTGATTTTTTCGATCCTGCTGAATGCCCCCTTGGAGGCCAAGGCCAATCCCGGGCTCAGCCCCAACCCCACCAAGGCACCCTGGTATTTTGCCGGCCTGCAGGAACTGCTGCTGCATTTTCATCCCTTGTTTGCCGTGCTGATTATTCCGGCTGTCATACTGGGGTTGCTGTTTATACTGCCGTACCTGCGCTATGACGCTGATACCGCCGGCGTCTGGTTCGTCTCGCGGCAGGGCCGCAAATCAGCGGTCATTGCGGCCGTGATTGGGGCCGTTATAAGCGCCGTGTATATCGTGGCGGATGAATACATCATCGATTTTGCGGCATGGTTGCCGGCGGTGCCGCCGGTGGTCAGCAACGGTCTGCTGCCGTCAGCCCTTGTGCTGGCGGGAATTATCGGTTTTTATTGGTGCATCAAGAAAAGATACTGCACCGTCAACAACGAGGCCGTTCAGGCGCTGTTCGTGTTGGTTCTGTCGGCCTTTGTGGTGTTTAGCATCGTCGGCATATGGTTTCGCGGCGTGGGAATGGCGCTCAATTGGCCGTGGTGAATTGACTTTTTATGATATTATCCCAAGAGTACTAACAAACGTTTAGTCGGAGCTCAATTGAGCAAACGCCAATTGAGAGTTATTAGTTATTCGTTATTGGTTATTGGTTTGAAAGGAATCAGATCGATTTATATAGGTCACTGATATTAATAATATAAAATCAGATTCACAGCCAATTCTAATAACGAATAACAAGAAACAAATAATACCTAATTGACAATTTTTCACTCAATTAGGTTAGGACAATCTCATGCCAAAACGACCCAAAAAGAAAGCCCCGCCGGCAGACTCCTCCCGACGCAGTTTTCTAACCAAGCTCTGGATTGCCCTGGGTTTGGTGGCGCTGGCTGAGTTCATCGTCGTAGCAATTGTTTTTCTGCGACCGGGCAAAAAGACCGAAGCGAGTCGCCTCGGCAGCGATGCCCTGGTCACTGCCGGGGAGGTCGATTCAATTGCACCGAATTCGGTCACGGCATTTGTGCGGGGGCGGTTTTATCTCGTAAGACTGGCGGACGGCGGATTTTTGGCCCTGTCGCGCAAATGCACCCATCTTGGCTGCACCGTTCCCTGGATAGCCAAGGAAAACCAGTTTGCCTGCCCCTGCCATGCATCGGCCTTTGATATGGCCGGCGATGTCATCAGCCCGCCCGCTCCCCGGGCGCTGGATATGTATGCGGTGTCGATCGAGAACAATACCGTGCAGGTCGATACCGGCAAACCGATTAAGCGCAGTGAATTGAAAGCCGAACAGGTCGTTTATCCAAAAAAAATTTGACAGGATAACAGGATAAACAGGATAAAATAGAATATTATCAAAACATCTATCACAGCCTGGGGGAGGCACCATGGATCATAGGAAATTAACGGAAAGAATAATTGGGTGTGCATATCGAGTTTACAATCAAATGGGATTTGGATATCTTGAGTCGGTTTATGAGAAATGCATGCTTATTGAGTTGAATAAAGCCGGATTAGATGCGGATTCACAAAAGCCCATTAAAGTCTATTATGAAAATGAAATTGTGGGTGACTTTGTAGCTGACATTATCGTCAATGATTCGATTATTTTGGAGCTAAAGTCGGTCAGGCGTATTATTAGAGCTCATGAAGTTCAACTGGTTAATTATCTTGTTGCTACGAAAAAAGCTGTTGGACTGCTTTTGAATTTTGGCGAGAGAAAAGTCGATGTTAAGCGCAAGGTTAGAATTTTAGAATAGATTATACTTGGATTTTTTCTGATCCTGTAGATCCTGTTATCCTGTCTAAAAAAATGCAAAATTGGAAAATAGCCGGAATCATAGCGACGCTCGTGATTGTTCTCTCCATACCGGCCTACATGCTGAAACAACACTACTCTCGGCCGCCCGTTGTACTGCCGGCGGCGGCGTCTTTCGTGGGCGGGCAGAAATGTGCCGAGTGCCATAAGCGCCAATATGACAGTTGGCGGGGTTCTCATCACGATCTGGCCATGGATGCGGCCACCGAAGCGACCGTCCTGGGCAACTTTGACAATGCCGAATTCGAGTATTTCGGCACGGTCTCCCGGTTTTACTGCAAAGACGGCCGGTTCTTCGTTGATACCCAGGGCCCGGACGGCAAGATGGGGGAATTTGAAGTCAAATACACCTTCGGCGTCTATCCGCTGCAGCAGTATCTGGTGCCGTTTCCGGGGGGACGCCTGCAGTGCCTGCCCATTGCCTGGGATGCCCGGGAACACAAATGGTATCACCTGAACCCCGATGCACCGGTTGATCCGGCGGACTGGCTTTACTGGACCAATGCCGGCCAAAATTGGAACGGCATGTGTGCCGAGTGCCATTCCACCAATCTGAAAAAAAACTATGAACTCGCCTCCGACGCCTACAGTACGACCTGGTCGGAGATCGACGTCAGCTGCGAGGCATGCCACGGCCCGGGTTCGAAGCATGTCGCCTGGGCCGAATTGCCCGATATGGCCAGACCCAAGGTCGAAAACTATCGGCTGGTGGCGAAAACCTCCGGCATTGACTCGCGCGAACAGGTGGAGTTATGCGCTCCCTGTCATTCCAGGCGCGCCATACTGGGCGACTACACCCATGCCGAGCCGGATTTGATGGATTCGATGCTGCCGTCCCTCCTCAATGCAGACCTGTATTTTTCGGACGGCCAGATCCTGGAAGAAGTCTATGTCTACGGTTCGTTTACCCAGAGCAAAATGTATGCGCGGGAGGTCCGCTGCAGTGACTGCCATGACGTGCACAGCAGCAAAACGGTCAAAACCGGCAATGCCTTGTGTCTGCAGTGTCACCGGGCGGATGTTTATGACACCGCCGCCCATCATTTCCACAAATATCAAGGTGAGAAAGGTGAACCGCTGAAATCCGCCGCCGGTCGCGTGTTGTTCGAGGTTGGCACCGGGGCCGAGTGTGTCCAGTGCCACATGCCGGGGCGGGTATATATGGGCATCGATTACCGGCCGGATCACAGCTTTCGCATACCGCGGCCCGATCTGAGCCTGAAACTGGACGTGCCCAATGCCTGCAATCGCTGCCACCAGGACAAAAGCACCCGGTGGGCCGATGAAATTGTCACTCAATGGTATGGTCCCGGCCGCCGCGGCCACTACGGAACCACCCTCGATGCCGGCCGCCGGCAGCTGTCGAAGGCCCCGCCCTTGCTCGCTCGACTGGCGGGTGATCCGCTGTATCCGGTGATCGTGCGTGCCACCGCGCTGTCATTGCTGGGTGCCGCCCCGGGCAGCGCTTCAACCTTCGAACTGGGATTGTTGGATGACGAAGCCCTGATTCGACGCACCGCGGTAGACCGATTAAATACCGGAGATTTAAAAAAGCAGACCGTCCTGCTGGCGGCAATGCTGTATGATCCCGTCAAAGCGGTTCGCATTGAAGCCGCCCGCCGATTGTCGGAAATTTCCGAACCGCAGCTAGATCGCCGTCAAAAAACACGCTACCGGGCTGCCTTGCAGGAATACGAAAAAGCCATGGAATATTCGGCCGATTTTGCCTTTGCCCGTTATAATCTGGCCAATCTGTACGCCAACCTGAATCAGCCTGAAAAGGCGGTGGACTTTTACCGGGGCGCCATTGGCATCGATAACCAATTTTATCCGGCCAAGGTCAATCTGGCCATGCTGTATAATCAATTGGGACGCAAGGCCGAGGCGGAAGACCTGTTGCGTGAGGTGGTATCCGATCAGCCCCGGCAGTACGAGGTCCAATACTCCCTGGGACTGCTGTTGGCCGAGAACAACCGGTTTGACGAAGCTGTGCGGCATCTTGCGATCGCGGCCAAAGGGATGCCGGGCCGGGCGCGGGTGCATTATAATCTCGGATTGCTGCAGCAGCAGATGGGACGCGATGCCGAGGCGGAAACCGCTCTGCTGGCGGCCATTGAAATCGAGCCCGACAGCCTGGATTTCCTATATGCGGCGGCCGACCACTACCTGAAAAGAGGAAATCTGATAAAAGCCGGAATGATTGCCGAGCAAATGATTGCGAAACATCCACACCAAACCATCGGGCACGAAATCTTAAAATATATTAATCAAAGTCAGGCGCAGAAACCATGATTTTAGATTTTGGATTGGGGATTTTGGATTTAAGGAATGTTGCCTATCGGCAGATTTTGGAATTTGAATTTAAGGAATGTTAATTGATTATACTGAACTTTTGAAAATCAGGGTGTTGCGAGCAAATCGATATCGATAATCAACAGATGCCCGGCAATGCTTTTGCATTGCTCCAACACTCCAACACTCCAATACTCCAGCAGTCCGTTCCTCAGCCGCCGCTTGGATTACCAAGCCATTTACTCGAGATGCGCTCCAATTCATCCGATCCGACCAGCTTTAAAATGGTGAGATTTAATTTTTCCCGCAAAGGACTGCCCTGGGGCAAGGCCAGGCCGTAATCCTGAGGCTCAAATATCTTGCCAACCACCGTAACCTTGTATTTGCCCTTTTCGCTCGCATAAAAGCGCAGGTTGGGGGCGTCATAGACCACGGCATCCATCTGCCCCTGCAGCAATGCGTCAAAGGCCTCTTCCACTTTTCCATACTCGGAAACGTAAGTATGAAGCTTGGTCACATAGTCGTAGCTGGTGGTGCCGGCGACCACGGCCACCCGCCGGCCTCTCAGATCCTCCGGTCCGTTGATGTTGGTTTTTAGGCGTTGATATGTGAGGTCTGAGGAAAGCTGGGCGATAAAGTAGCCGAAAAGTGGCAGGACAATGATGATTATCATTGCCGCCAAAACCCTGCCAATCCAGCGTTTGGGAACCTTGTCGCCATAGCCGATAGTGCTGGCCGTGATGAGCGCCCAATACATTCCTTCGAACACCCCCGGGATATAGTCGTGATCGAAGGTGGTCTTACGTTTAGTGCTGCTGCGTTCCACCAGCCATATTATGTGACCAGCGATGATGATGACCAGTAGCAGGCCGGCCAGAAATAGCAGTTTATTCCCGCTGACCAGCGAGGATAGCAGCCCGGTTAACGTTGTTTCCGCGGCACTGGGAATCAGGATGTCCAGTCCCGTGTGAAAAATCGGATGGGTGAAGTCAAAAATTGTTTCCCGATCTTCTGTAATCGAAATTCCGCCAATGGCAATATCGATGCGGCCCTCCTGCAGGCGTTTCAGTTTATCGGCCACGCCTTGGCATTCGACGAATTCGTATTTTCTTTCCAATTCACGCGACAACGCCTCCCATATATCAATGGACAGCCCCATCGGTTCCTCTTCGGACAACATGACGAAGGGTGAAAACGGGCTGATGCCGACTTTTAGAACAGAATCCGATTGGGCCGCCGCCGGTTGACCGGCCAGGACGAGCATCAATCCGAGAATGACTAAGGCTCCATAGTGTTTGGGTGGCATCTGGGGTGGTGTAAATGGTTTATTTTTAGAAAGGTTTGTTAAGCCCATTTTTGATCCTCTGCAAATTGAGTGCAAATATAGATTTGGGATTTTAGGCCTATTTATTGAATTCACATCATGTTTCCGCAGGATTTTTGTCATATCCAGATTGAATATTTAATTATCGCTATCGATTTTATTTAATATGACAGAGCGACACGCGGCGCCGGCGCCTGCGCTGCTCGAGCGAAACCATAAATCTTCAATTTTCAATCTTCAATCTTCATTTCCGGCTTCGCCGGTCCGGGTTTAAGGAATCTTGATATTACAGTAATGTTTACAAATCAATTAAAATTCCGTAAAAAGAATGAATATTCATTCACTAATTTTAATAGGGGACTATTGATGGAAAATTACCTTTTATTCACTGAAACAGAGTGTTATTAATTTTTAACTATTTATTATTACATTAAATATCATTAAAAAACATTTTGTGAATTAAAGCTTGACAGCAGTTTTGGAGATCTGTATTATGAATGAACACTCATTCATAATACAGATCCCATATCCAGGGCAGGGGGATAAAATCAACAAAAACAACAAAAATAACAAGTATCATCTGATTTTGGAAGCGGCCGTCAAGGTATTTGCCCGCCAGGGGTTTCACCAGTCAACCGTGGCCCAGATCGCCAAAGAGGCCGGCGTGGCCGACGGCACCATTTACCTTTATTTCAAAAATAAAGATGACATTCTGGTGCAATTTTTCAGCTATCGAACCAAACAGGTGTTTGAGCGGTTCCGGGCCGAAGTCAACATCGCGGACAACAGCCTGGACAAATTGCGCAAACTCATTCGGCGGCATTTGATGGAATTTCAGCGCGATCCCAACATGGCGGTGGTCTACCAGGTGGAGACCCACCAGAACAGCCGCCTGGCGGAATCACAGATCAGAGAGATGGCCAAAATGTATCAGGATCTGGTTTCGGAAATCGTCGAACTGGGCCAGCAGGATGGCAGTATCCGCAAGGATTTATACGTCGGCCTGGTGAAGCGGTTCATTCTGGGTGCCGTCGATGAGGTGATCAACACCTGGCTGCATTCGGAAAAGGGCTACGACCTGGTTTCCATGGCGGATCCGTTGGTTGACTTGTTCATAAGAGGAATTGGGACCGCTGATTGATAATGGATATCAGGTATTGGGTATTAGGTGTTGGTTATCAGCTACATGTAGGGGCGGAGTTTGTCTCCGCCCGGGAATCGGCTTGCAAAGGCCCTTAGCGCTGCCGGGAATCGACTCGGCTTCGAATATAATTTTAAAGGCTTAGGCCCTTAGCGGCCGGACTATCTGAATAACAAAGGAGAGATAAACCATGGCACAGCAAATCGCGGATCGAAGGGATGTCGACTTTGTCCTTCACGAGCTACTCAACGTGGAGAAATTGAGCCGGCATGATATTTTTGCCGAGTTCAACAAAAAAACTGTGGACCTGATCGTATCAGAAGCCCGCAACCTGGCAATCAAAGAAATTCTGCCCACCCAGGAAGACGGGGATCGGGAGGGCACAAAATTTGACAATGGCCAGGTAACGGTTCCCGAATCCTTTCATCGAGCCTGGGAACTCTTCAAAGAGGGAGAATGGCTGGCCATGACCGAGGATCCCGCCTGGGGCGGGCAGGGCATGCCGCGAACCGTGGCCCTGGCGGCCAGCGACTACATGAACGGGGCCAATTTCGCCTTCATGATGTATCCGGGTCTGACGCACGGGGCCGGCAAACTGGTGGAAACCTTCGGCACCGAAAAGCAAAAAGCGCTTTTCTTGAAAAAAATGTATACCGGGGAATGGACCGGCACCATGCTGTTGACCGAACCGGAAGCCGGGTCCGATGTCGGGGCCTTGACCACCACTGCGGTTAAAAACGACGATGGTACCTATTCGATCACGGGCAACAAAATTTTTATTTCCTCCGGCGAACATGATATGGCGGAAAATATCATCCATCCGGTCTTGGCCCGCATCGAAGGCGCCCCCGAGGGTACCGGCGGCATCTCCCTATTTATTGTTCCCAAGTTCTGGGTCAACGACGATGGCAGCCTGGGTGAGCCCAACGATGTGGTTTGCACCGGTGTGGAAGAAAAAATGGGTATTCACGGCAACGCCACCTGTTCCATGTCCCTCGGCAGCAAAGGCCATTGCCGGGGAATGCTGCTGGGAGAGGAAAACAAAGGCATGCGCTCCATGTTTTTGATGATGAATGAAGCGCGTTTGTTGGTGGGAATCCAGGGTTTTGCCTGTGCCAGTGCGGCCTATATGCATGCGGTCAAGTATGCCCGTCAGCGGGTTCAGGGGCGGCACCTGATGAACATGATGGATAAAAGCGCCCCGGGGGTGCCGATCATTCAGCATCCCGATGTCCGGCGTATGCTGCTGACCATGAAAGCCTATGTTGAAGGCATGCGCAGCCTGCTGTACTACGTCGGCAACTGCGATGACCGGCTCCACATCGCCGACAGTGAAGAGGATAAGGACAAATACCAGGGGATTGTCGATTTGCTGATTCCCATTGCCAAGGGCTATGTATCCGACCGGGCCTTTGATGTCTGCAATCTCGGCGTTCAGATTTTCGGCGGCTACGGCTACATTAAAGAATACCCCATGGAGCAGCTTCTGCGGGACTGTCGCATTACCCCGATATATGAGGGAACCAACGGCATCCAGGCCATGGATCTCTTGGGGCGTAAACTTGGCCTGAATAAGGGCAAACCGATCATGGATCTGATGGGAGAGATCCAGGGCACCATTGCCGCAGCCCGGGCCCAGGCCGGCCTGGAAGATTGTGCCGGCAAATTGGAGGCGGTCCTGAACAAGCTGGGGGAGGTTGCCCTGCATCTGGGCAAAACCGCCATGTCGCCCCAGGTTATGGCGGCTTTTGCCCATGCGTATCCGTTCATGGAGGTCTCCGGTGATGTGGTCATGGCCTGGCTGCTCCTGTGGCGAGCCACCATCGCCGCGCAAAAATTGGGCAATGGTGCCAAGAGAAAGGATGTCGCCTTTTACGAAGGCCAGCTGAAGAGTGCCGAGTTTTTTGCCAATTGCATATTGCCTGTCACCCTCGGCAAGATGAATGCCGTTTTGTCCGCCAGCAGCGAGGCGGTGGATATTTCCGAAGATGCGTTTGGCGGAAAATAGGGGACCGGCATTCGGTATTCGGTGTTCGGTATTCGGTGAACGGCGCAGGGCGGAAAGGGCAGAGGATAGATGGTATAAGGTTTAGGGTGTAGGGTCTAAGGCAATACGCAGAGCGATTCGCTTGAGTGCTTCGCACTGCTGAAGGAGCGCAGCGCTCGTCAGGCGCAGCGCTCATCAAGCGAAGCGCTCCTCAAGCGTCAGCGCTCCTCAAGCGCAGCGCTCACTATACTCTTGTTTCAAGGGTTTAATCATGATATGCAAGCCCCTTGCGTCTAAATTTGGGTTGATTAAAAAATATATTGAAGGGAGAGACAATTAGATACATGGAAACCGCGCTAATTTCTCCGGCTTCTGCCACAATTCTGGGTATTCCCGCCAGCATCATCTATATCTTGATACCGCTGATCGGTGTCGGCACCTTTGCTTATATTATCTACCGGCGGCTGGCACCCCTTTTGCGGGCCGCCCCGGACGAACGTTTCGATCGAATTCCGGAAAGGATCCGTGCGGTCATAAAAATCTGGCTGGGCCAATGGCGGCACCCGCGCTACATGCTGGCGGGCGTGGTTCACATTTTTCTTTTTGCCGGTTTTCTGATTCTCGGCGCACGGTCCACCCAGCTGGTATTTATCGGCTTCGTGGACGGCTTTCAATTGCCCGGTTTCAGCGGATCGTTCGGGGCCTTCTACAGTGTTTTGAAGGATTACGCCGCCACCTGGATTCTGATCGCGGTGGCCATCGCCGCCGCGCGGCGTTTGTTTTTTAAACCGGCCCGCTATGCCGTGCCGCCGCAGTACGGCAAAGATCATACCTGGGAAGCCCTGCTGGTACTGGGCCTTATCGCGACGCTGGTGATAACCGAAAGCTTCTTTGAGGCCGGCCTGGCGGCGGCCCAGATTCAAAAAGGGCTGCACGCCGAATTGACACCACCATTGACCCTGGTGTGGTTTTTTAAACATCTTTTAAGCGGCACCTCGCTATCTGTGCTGCAGGGCGTGCATTCGGTTTCCTATTTTATCCATGAGATAACGTTTTTCTTCTTCCTGTGCTTTTTGCCCATGGGCAAACATTTCCATGTGATTACCTCCATTTTCAACGTATTTTTCATGCGGCTTGATCGGGGCAATGTCAAGCCGGTGCGCCACGGGGTCGACGATGATAAGCTGGATGACCTGGAATCTTTCGGGGTTAAGGTATTTGAGGATTTTAGCTGGAAGCACATGCTCGATTTCTACACCTGTGTCGATTGCGGCAGATGCTCCGACAACTGCCCGGCCAATGCCGTCAGCCGACCCCTTTCACCGCGTTTTATTTCCATTAAAGGGCGCGATTATGCGTTTAAACACTACCCCTGGATCGGCAGCAACGGCGGCCCATCCGAGCCCTTGATCGGCGACATTTACAGTGAGGATGAGATCTGGTCCTGCACGACCTGCGGCGCCTGCGAACAGGAGTGCCCGGTCGCCATCGAGTACATCGACAAGATGGTGGACTTTAGACGCGGTATGGTGGACGAAGGCATGGTGCCCCAGTCGCTCCAGAAACCGCTCGGCGCCCTTGAAAAAAGAGGCAATCCCTGGGGCAAGATGGAACGTAAACGGGCCGACTGGACCAAGGACCTGGCCGAGGAGACTCCCGTGAAGGTCCTTGAAAAAGGCAAGACGGCTGAAACGCTTTACTTTGTTGACAGCATATCGTCTTTTGACGACCGCATGCAGGATATCGCGCGGTCAACAGCCAGAATACTTGCGGCCGCCGGCATCGATTTCGGTGTCCTGGGCAAGGCCGAAAAGGACAGCGGCCACGAAGTTCGCCGATTCGGCGAAGAAATGCTTTTCCAGGATTTAAAGGATCGCAATACGGATGCGATTTTGAATTCAGGCGCCGCAAGTATTGTCACGGCCGATCCCCACGCCTACAATGCCCTGACCAATGACTATACCGATCTGCCGCCGGTGGAGCACATCAGCCGGACCATCGCGCGCCATGCCGCGGCGGGTAAAATTCGCTTCAAACCGGCGGCGGATGCCGGCAAGGTATACGTTTATCACGATCCATGCTACCTGGGACGCCACAACCGCCTGTATGATGACCCCCGGGCCGCAATTGATGCCATCCCGGGAATAAAGCGGGTCGAAATGGAGGGCAAATGCCGAGACCGCTCGTTTTGCTGCGGCGGCGGCGGTCTGATGCTGTTTTACGAGCCCGAAGAAGAGCAGCGGATGGGGGTTCTCAGGGTTGAGATGGCCAAACAGGCCGGGGCCGATGTGATTGTGACGGCCTGCCCCTTCTGCCTGGTGAACATCGAAGACGCAATCAAAGTGGCCGGGCTCGAGGGAGAATTGGAAGCCATTGATCTGTGTGAGATAGTTGAAAAACATTTGATAACCGAAGCATGAATATCAATCTGAATTTTTGATTTTGGATTTGTGGAATCATTTAGATTTTAGATTGCGGATTGCGGATTGCGGATTTGTGGAATCATTTGGATTTTAGATTTCGGATTTGGGATTTCGGATTTAAGGAATCGCTGCGCTCTTTCTTTTATATAGAACCGACAGTATACCATAATTTTAGTTCATTATAGCTCATTTTAAATTTTAGTTCATTTTTTCAATTGAAATGACAAGCACCGGATAATCGAATAACTCGCTTATTCTGACTATCTGACGCTGTAAAACGAATAACTAATAACCAATAACCAATCAACGTTCCGGAGGAAAAAGATGGAAATTCTGGTTTGTGTCAAGAGAGTTCCTGATACCGCCGAAAACGAGATCGAGGTTGCCGGTGACGGCAACGATATCGAGCGCGACGATCTCGTTTACTCGGTGAACGAATGGGACAACTACGCGGTCGAAGAAGCGATTCAAATCGTCGATAAGGTCGGCGGTTCCGTAACGGTAATATCCGTTGGCGATGAGGACGCCGAAGAGGTGGTCCGCAGAGAAATGGCCATGGGCGCCAACAATGGCATCCTGCTGTCGGACGACGCTTTCGAAGGATCGGACGGCAAAGGAGTTGCCACGTTGCTGAAAGCAGCCGTGAACAAGGGCAACTATGACCTGATCATGACCGGCGCCCTGGCCGACGACGGGGCCGGCCAGGTGGGCGGTATGCTGGCCGCTATGCTGGATGTGCCCTATGCTTCGGTTGTCAATTTCATCGAGCCGCTGGATGATCAGAAACTGAAGGTCGGACGTGAAATCGAAGGCGGCAATCAGGAATTGAGCGAAATTGACCTTCCCTGCGTTCTGTCGATCCAAACCGGCATCAACGAACCGCGCTACGTCGGGATCCGGGGCATCCGCAAAGTGGCATCGGTCGAGATCCCCGTCTGGGGCGCCGGTGATCTCGGTTTGGCGGCCGATGCCGTGGGAGCGGCCGGCGCCGGTCTGAAAAGGCTGGACTACTTCGTGCCTGAACTCGGTGATGGCGCTGAGATCCTTGAAGGCGGCATGGAGGAAATGGCCGAAAAATTAATCGAACTCTTAAAAGCCAAAGGAGGGATTAAATAATGGCCGGACAGGTTTTTGCATATATTGGACATAAAGCAGGCAAGGCCGACGATACCGCCCAGGAGCTGGTAATTGCGGCCGGAAAAATTAATCCGGATTCCTCGCCCACGGCTATCGTGGTCGGCGCGGGAGCCGATCTCGATGCCGTTTGCAGCGAAGTTGCGGCTTCCTATAAAGAAGTCTGGAAATTCAACAATGAAGCGCTGGCATACCCCAATGCCGAGGCGATTCGTAAACTGCTGGTGAATGCTTTGCCCCCGGACGCCCTCGTATTGATCGCCCATGACACATTCGGCATGGATCTCGGTCCGGGACTTTCGATCAAGTTGGACTCCGTCTTTGCCTCCGACGTGGTGGATTTTGAGGGGGTGGAAGGTGACACCCTTAAAATCGTGCGCCAGGAATTCAGCGGGCAGGTCAGCACCCATTCGGGCTGCGACATCGCGGCCGGAGCGGTAATCAATGTTCGCCCGGGTGTTTTTCAAGCCGAAGATTCCGGGGCCGCCGCCGGCGGACAGGTGGTGGACAAATCGGCCGAAATCGGCGATCTCACCGTCGGCCGACGCTTTCTTGAAGTGGTCGAGGCCGAAGTCGGTGATGTCGACATTACCAAAGAGGATGTTCTCGTTTCGGTCGGCCGGGGAATCGAAGACGAAGATAATATCGAAATCGCCGACGAACTGGCCGAGGCTATCGGGGCGGTGGTTTCATGCTCACGACCGATCGTGGATGCCAAGTGGCTGGAAAAATCACGGCAGGTGGGAACTTCCGGCCAGACCGTTAAACCCAAGGTCTATCTGGCGCTGGGTATCAGCGGCTCTTTTCAGCATCTGGGGGGGCTCAAAGGCAACCCTTATATCGTGGCCGTCAACAAGAACCCGAAAGCGCCTATTTTTCAGGTGGCTGATGTGGGGGTGATTGAGGACGTACTCGACTTTGTGCCGGTGCTGACTGAAAAGATACAGGAAGGCTGATCAGGTTCATTATGAAATCAGCTTATGGGGCCGGGACGTCATTATGCTAAGGTTGTGATTATTTGGGATTTTAGATTGCGGATTGCGGATTTATGGAATCGCTGCGCTCTATCAATTATAATGGACCGTCCGACGCAAAAGCTCACGGCAGGAAGAATTCCTTAGCTCCAAAATCTAAAATTTAAAATCCATAATTGCCCTCAACTTATAGGAATAACAAGGGCTTAGACAACCTTGCTGAAAATAAACAATTTTCACTACTCCAGTATTGACCCAAATTAAAGGGGCCCCTGTCATGACATGATCAACAACCGCCTGTTCGCGTTTAGGAACAGGCGGTTTTTTTTCTAACCGGTGTTAGTGCTGTTTACCAGCACGATTTTTATTTTATCGCAGAAAACCTGGTCCTCTGGGCCAGGTCAGAGTTCCTTGGCTATGCCGTGAATCTGCTGCAAGCGGGAACGGAATGATGGAATACTGGAATGTTGGAATGCTGGGTATAGTGGAATGGGGTCTATTTTTATAACGATGGCACAGATCAGTTTATAAAATCAGACCTCATCCGCTTTCGATTCCCAATATTCCATTTTTCCATCATTCCATTATTCCATTGGGATTCTAAGGTAAACTCCAACCCTCTGGGGTGAAATCAAAGCCGGGTCCTCTGGGCCCTGATCTTTACCATTTATTTCTGAAAAGTTTTATTTTCGAAGTTTTTTATTGTCAAAGAGAGATGAATAGGGTAACTTCATGTTTCGAATGATCCATAATCTCAACGGGAAAGTTAGTTTATGAAAAAAGGCGGGTTGTTTAAGACTGTCCGGGTTTTTCTCGTTTTGCTCGTGGCCCTGGTCATCGCGGTGACCCTGGTCATCATGCGCCCCAAGGCCCAGCGGCAGGTACCGGTTCAGAAAGGGCGGCTGGTTGAGGTATTTGCGGCCAAAGCCGAAGATTTTCAAATGGTTGTTGAGGCCTTCGGTACGGTTGCACCCCGGGAATCACTCAAGCTGGTGGCCCAGGTGCGGGGACAAATAGTCGATATAAATCAGTCATTTAAAGAGGGCGATTTTGTAAAAAAAGGAACCCTCCCGATTCAAATTGATCCTCGAACATACCGCCTGGAAGCCAAGCGGCGCAAAGTCCAGATTACCCAAACCGAAGCGGAACTCAAGCGTCTCGAGCAGGAAGTCGTCAACCTCAGTTCGCGGGTCAAGATTGCCAAATCCGATGTTCGATTGGCTAAAAATGAATATCAGCGTTTGAAAAAGCTGATCGACCGCAAAGTGATTGCCCAGTCCCAGCTGGATAAAGCCGAACAGGCCTTTTTGGCCAGCCGTGAGCGTCTCCAGGCGCTTGAAAACCAGCAGGCTTTAATCGGCCCCCAGCGGGAGCAATTAATTGCCGCCCGGGACATGGCCGAGGTTATGTATCAGCAGGCTGAGCTCGATCTTGAACGGTCCGGCATCGAGGCCCTATTTGACGGCTGGGTTCTCGATAAAGCGATCGAGGTGGGACAGCATGTGAATGTCGGGCAGCAGTTGGGCAGTATTTACAAGGCCGGCGAGTTGGACATCGAGGTCAACATCCCGACCAAAGAATTCAAATGGCTGCCGGCCGGCATGGGCAACAACACTCCCGTCGCAGCCGATGTAATATTTCGCAATACCGGCGATCAGCAGATCTGGCCGGGACGCGTCGCCAGGGTCAAGGCCAGAATGGATGAGCGAACCCGAACCCTGCCGGTCGTGGTCGAAGTCGCCGAAACCGCGGCCGCCGAAGAATCCGCCGCAGTTTTTCGCCTCAGGCCCGGAATGTTCGTAACGATAAGGATTAAAGGAAAAACGGTCAATCAAGCCTTTGTCCTGCCGCGATATGTGGTGTATGCGGGTGATGTCGTCTATACCTTGCAGGAGGATCAGCTGAAAGTCAAAGAGGTCGGCATCTTACGCAGCTATAAGGATTCGGTGATTGTAAATAAAGGCCTGTCCGAAGAAGACCAGATCATCAGCACCCCCCTGTCCGGGGCGGTGGATGGGATGCGGGTACGATTGAAAGAGTGAAAATAATTATTGGTTACTGGTTATTTGTTATTGGTTAATAAGGATTAACAACCATTTTATATTCGCTATTAGAAAAACGATAATTCTGACAGATATAGTTATAAGGCAAATTGGATGGCCGATAATTCTTATAAATCATTTGAAGATTTACAATGTTGGCAGGCCTGTCGCGAAGTTCGAATTTTTATAATAAATTAAGTAAAAAATTATCCAAAAGAGGAGAAATTTTCTATTGTTGATAATATGAAAAGAGCGGCTCGATCGACAACCCAAAACATCGCGGAGGGATTCGGTCGATTCCATTACCGGGAAAATATACAGTTTTGTCGAATCAGCCGCGGTTCCTTGTTTGAACTTATTGATGACTTGATATGCTCGGTAGATGAAGGTTTTATCAATCAAGAAAATTATCAGGTCGGTAGGAATAAAATTTCCAATGCACTAGCCCTCCTAAATGGATACATCAGCTATTTGAACCGTTGTCTTACCGAAAACAAATAACAAGCAACTAATAACTTATGCCCACAATCCAATAACGAATAACAAATAACAAATAACAACTTCTTTTCTGTTTCCAATAACCAATAACCAATAACAAATAACTTGTTTTCATTTACCAATAACTAATAACCAATAACTAATAACTGGTTTTATGAAAGCACTAGGCAACTGGTCTATAAGAAACAACGTCACCATCAACCTGGTCATGGTGTTTATCATCCTGGCCGGTATCTTTACGGTGATGAAGATGCGGCGGGAGATGTTTCCGCAGTTTTCGTTGGATATGATCGTGGCAACTGTTCCTTACCCCGGTTCAAGCCCGGAGGAGGTGGAAGAGGGGATCTGCATTAAGATCGAGGAGGAAATCCAGAGTATTGAGGGTATCAAACGCCTGATCTCCACCGCGCGGGAGGGAAACGGCCAGGTCCTTGCAGAGCTTGAAACCGGAGCTGATGTCCAGAAAATCCTGGATGAGATCAAGGCCGAAGTGGATCGTATCGACACCTTTCCCGAAGAGGCTGAAGAACCGATCGTGATGGAAATTATCAACCAGAATCCGACCATCTCCGTGGCGGTCTTCGGGGAGGTCACCGAAAAACGCATGCGACAGATTGCTGAAAAAATCCGGGATGACCTGCTGGAAGCCAAAGCGGCTGAAAACATGGATTCGGGTGGATTTCAGGATATCATTGCCGCCATCCTCAAGCGTTTCCGGTTCAAACAACCGGAATCGATTACTCAAATTGACCTGGTGGGGGTGCGGGATTACGAAATTTCGGTGGAAGTGTCGGAAGAAGACCTTCGCCGCTATGGTATTTCATTTGACCAGGTCGTCAGTGCCGTCAGGGCCGGCAGCATCGACCTGCCGGGGGGGTAAAATCAAAACCACCCAGGGCGAGATCCTGATCCGGGCCAAAGGTCAGCTTTACACCGGCCGGGAATTTGAGCAAATCCCGCTGATCACCTTAAATGACGGCACGGTGGTGCGGCTGGGGCAAGTTGCCAGGGTCATCGATGGTTTTGAAGATTTAGATATCAAGACGCGGTTTAACGGGAAGCCGGCCGCCATTGTCCAGGTCAGCCGGACCAGCGAGCAGGATATCATTGAAATTTCCAAAATTGCCCACAGTTATGTTGAGACCCACAAAGACACACTTCCGCAAGACCTTGAAATTGCCGTCTGGGGTGATATCTCCACGATGGTCGGAGGCCGTATCGACCTGATGCTGAGCAACGGTGTGCAGGGTATTGCGCTGGTTTTTATCGCCCTGGCCCTTTTTCTGAACCTGCGCCTGGCCTTCTGGGTCGCGTTCGGGATACCGATCTCCTTTATGGCGGCTTTTATGGTGCTGGACGCCTTTGACCAGACCGTGAATATGATTTCGCTATTCGCGTTTATCATGACCCTCGGCATCCTGGTTGATGATGCCATCATTGTGGGTGAAAATGTTTACTCGCATTACAGCCGGGGCAAATCCCCGACCGCGGCGGTTGTCGACGGGCTGCACGAAGTCGGCGGACCGGTGGTCATGGCGATCAGCACGACGGTGGTTGCATTTTCACCCCTGCTGTTTATTGCCGGCATCATGGGAAAATTCATCGCCGTCATGCCAATGGCCGTAATCATTATCCTGATCGTTTCCCTTGGTGAAGCGCTGGTTATTCTTCCCTCCCATTTGCATCATGCATTGACAAGCTCCGAAAGGAAATCGCGCCGTTTGACCTCCTGGCACGAGCGTCTCCAGCAGAAGTTGGAAAACGGGCTGCAGACAGTAATTCATCGGCTGTATTCACCGGCGATTAGATATGTCGTCAAAAACAGATATTTTACCCTCTCCCTCGGCTTCGGTGTGCTGATTATCAGCCTGGGAATCATTGCCGGCGGCTACGTACCTTTCGTTTTTTTCCCAAAAGGCGAAAGTGACTGGATTGTGGCCGAGATCGTGTATCCGCTGGGAACGCCCTACCAAATTACCGAGGAAACTATTGAGCAGTTAGAAACCGGTTCGTTTGAGCTTAATTCGGTTTTTCCTGAATTTTCCCTCAAAAACGAAAACCTGGTTAAGAACTCGTTCTCGATTGTCGGGGCCATACCACGGCGGGACTGGAAACCGGCGGAATTTGGTGGGCATGTCGGTCAGGTCTGGCTGGAATTAGCCGCTTCCGAGACGCGCCCGGATGTCTCAACTCACACCGTTCTGGGTAAATGGCGTGATCTGATTGGTGAAATCCCGGGTGTCGACCGGTTTACTTTTGCGACCCTGGAAGGCGGGCCGGCCGGTAACCCAATCGAAATCCAGCTCAGCGGCCAGGATTTTGATCAACTCAAGCAGGCCGCCGCCGAATTAAAAGCCGAAATTGCTACCTATCCCGGCACTTTTGATATCTCCGATAATTTCAAGCCCGGTAAGCACGAGAAAAAGATTCGGGTCCGGGAAGGGTCCCGATCCCTTGGTATTACCATGCGTGATCTTGCCAGGCAAATTCGGCAGGCATTTTATGGTGAAGAAGCGCTGCGCATTCAGCGCAACCGCGATGACGTCAAGGTCATGGTGCGTTATGCCGGCCAGGAGCGCTCCAGCCTTGCCGGGATCGAGGACATGCGTATCCGCACCTTTGACGGCCAGGAAATCCCAATTGAAGAAGTGGCCGAGGTTGAACCCGGCCGTTCCTATTCCGTCATCAACCGGGTGGACCGCAAACGTACCATCACCGTCATTTCTGATATTGATGAAACCGTCGGCAATGCCAGCGTGATCGTGGCCGAATTGAATGCCGGGTTTTTACCGCTCCTCGCGTCGCGATATCCTGGAATTACCTATGATTTCGGTGGCCAGGAAAAGCGGACCAGCGAGTCGCTTGACAGCATTAAGAGCGGGTATATGCTGGCGATGATGGGGATCTTCCTGCTGCTGGCCAGTCAGTTTCGGTCCTACATCCAGCCGGTAGTTATCATGATGGCCATCCCCTTCGGCCTGATCGGGGCCATATTGGGTCACCTGGTGATGGGCATCGAATTTACGATGGTCAGCATTTTTGGAATTGTGGCCCTGTCGGGCATCGTGGTCAATGATTCCTTGATTCTAATTGATTTTATCAACCGGGCAACGCGCGGGGGGATGGACATCGATCAGGCGGTTGTAGAATCCGGCAAGGCCAGGTTCCGGCCGGTTTTGCTCACCTCGGTTACCACCATCGCCGGCCTGTTTCCGCTGCTGCTGGAGCGCAGCTTCCAAGCCCAGTTCTTGATTCCTATGGCGGTCAGCATCTGCTTCGGTTTGCTGGCAGCCACCGTCTTGACGCTGCTCTACGTCCCAGCCCTGTATCTGATCGTCCAGGATGTGGTCAACCTGTTTTCGCGCAAGGCGCAGGCGGGTGAAGGAGGGCAGATGACTGAGGACAGAAGTCAGATGACAGATGACAGAGGTCAGAGGACAGAAGACAGATGACAGAGGTCAGAGGACAGAAGACAGAGGTCAGATGACAGATGACAGAGGTCAGACGACAGAGGTCAGAGGTCAGAAGACAGAGGGCAGAGAAGAAGTGGGCCTTCGGCAAGCTCAGGCGGGACGAAGTCGGACCCGTCGTCGTCCGATACGGCAGGACTATGCCGCGGCTAAAGATGCGGAAGGGGGAAAAGCGATAGTTATTGGTTCTTAAACTGATCGGTTCCAGGTTCAGGGTTCAAGGTTCAAAGGTTATAAAATTCTGATTTCTAAGACTTTTCAATCAATAGTTTGGAATGGCCACCTTCACCCATTGGGTGAAACGGTTTTGTGAACATGCTGTTGATAATACCCTATTAATATAAAATGGTTGGCGGTTTTTAACCCTGAATGTTGAACCCTGAACCGCACAACCTGGGTGGTTATTAGTTATTCGTTATTTGAGGTTGCAATGCGGAATACTGATAACCTTCAGGGCTATTTCAGAAGGCCTGGCTCCCTGGCACCTGGTATCCGGCATCCGACATTTGGCATCCCGCATTTAGTATCCAGCATCAAGTATCGAGAATCCAGTATCGAGAATCCAGATGGCAGAGGGTTTCGATTGCGGATTGAGGATTGCGGATTGCGGATTTAAAAGTCATAGGGCGCAGGGCAGAGGACAGAAGTCAGATGACAGATGACAGAGGACAGAAGACAGATGACAGAAGACAGATGACAGAGGTCAGAGGAAAGGAGTGGTTATTGGTTATTCGTTATTGGTTGAAGTAAAATGAATGCTGTCTATTTAATTTCCTTACGTTGCGGGATCAAATACTGTAGTGATGTTTGGGAAATTCCATTTTAGCGAGTATCGGTTTCAGTGACGCAAAGATCTCGCTGGCCTTGAGCATCTGGTTTTTGGCGCTGATCGTTACGGTGCGCTGCTGGTTGTAACGCATGATACGGTTCAACTCGCCGGTGGAGTACAAATCCGCCACCTGGTTTAGCGGTACCATCGTCTTGCCGATCGACGGATAGATGCCGAAAGTGAGCGGATGATCGGGGGAATCAACTGCGAGGCGGTTAGCACTCCTTGGCTGACAAGGTCTCGAGGATTTCTTTAGCGACTTTACCATAATTTTCCCTAAAATCAAGCAACAGTTTGCGGTAAAGCAGCGTGGTGCCCTTAATTGACAATACTTCAGATCAGCTGAAGTATTTCCAAACCGGGATTAAGGCAGCGCCACCCCTCGTTGGTGAAATCAAGGTTGGGTCCTCCGAACACGGATTACTAAATCCCCCTTGATTTTTTTCAAATAGATGTTATATTGAGTTCAATCAATAAAGGCCCGTTCTTCATTGGCGGGCCGGTTTCGTTCTGAAGGGAAGATCCATTTGTCAACGTGACATCCTGCAGTTTGGAACTATGAGAATTTTTAAGAAAGGAGAATGTCACAATGGCTAGTGGAATTGTAAAATGGTTTAACAGCAGCAAGGGTTACGGTTTTATCGAACAGGAAGATGGTCCGGATGTATTCGTTCATCATTCCGGCATCAACGCCAGCGGTTTCAAATCGCTTTATGAAGGCGACAGCGTTACCTTCGAGATCGAGCAGGGCCAAAAAGGCCCGGCGGCAGTAAATGTCACCGTAGTCTAGTTCTGTTTTATTAAATTACAAAAGGGCATTTCGTCATAGATCGATGAAATGCCCTTTTTATATTTTGGATTTTAGAATTCGGATTTTGGATTGGCGGTATCGCTTCGCTCAATCCATAATTAAAATCAGACAGAATTCCTTAAATTCAAAATCCGAAATCCGCAATCCAAAATTTCTCAATCCCTCAATTTCTCAATTCCTTAAATCCGCAATCCGCAATCCGCAACTCGCAATCCGCAATCCGCAATCCGCAATCCGCAATCCAAAAACCCTTACCCCGCCTGTTCCGCGGCCACTTGTTTCAGTTTATCGTTGGCCCATATGGCGACTTCCACCCTGCGATTCTGGGCCCGTCCGGCGTCGGTGTCATTGGTGGCCACCGGTTGGGATTCGCCATACCCTTCGGTCGTAAACCGCCCTGAATTGACATTCTGGGTCGCCAGGTAGTTGGCGACGGAGTCTGCGCGTCTTTCAGATAGTTTCTGGTTGTACGCTTCCGATCCGGTGGAATCCGTATGCCCGACCAGCATGATGTTGGTGTCATTGTACTTGTTCAATATCCGGGACAGCTCCGTCAACTCGCTGCGGTACTGGTCTTTGACATTGGACTGATCGACGTCAAATAAAATTCCCGAGCTGAAGGTAATTTTGATGCCTTCACCGACCCGTTCGACTTTGGCGCCTTCGATGTCGCGTTCGATTTCAGCCGCTTGCTTGTCCATGTAATTGCCGATAAAGGCACCGGCCGCACCGCCCACGACGGCCCCGATCAGGATGCCGGCCACCGTATGCCCGGTGGCAATCCCGATGATGCCGCCGGCTGCGCCGCCCACGCCCGCGCCGACCGCAGCCCCTTTCTTGGTGCGGTTCCACTCGGCACAGCCCATGGTGACCGCCACGAATGAAAGGATCAGAAACGAGACAAAGATTTTTTAATCATTATTTTTCCTCCGATTTGGTTGAAATTACTCCGGTAGATAAATACTCGAAATCCGTCATTCCTGCGCAGGCGCATGCTCGTTAGTTTAATCATTGGTCAAAAGGTTTGTTAGAAATGTAGTGGCGGGGTTTATCCCCGCCTAAACGGTGATTGACGCCGTCCACCACAGATTCTCCAAGCTCCAGGCGGGGATAAACCCCGCCACTACTCTGATAGTCGATTAACTCACGCTTAATTCAGCTAAGCTTTATCTTCAATAAACCCAATCAAATATCTTTAAGCTAACGTCAATCCGCGCAGGCCGGAATCCAGCAAGGCACTGGATGCCGGATTAAATCCGGCATGACTGAATCGGCTATTTGGTCGCCAAGTTGATACTATTTCTCATTCTCCGCAAATCGCCGAAATCTCCACGAGCACGTCCTTGGGGAGCCGCGCGACTTCGACGGTTTCCCTGGCCGGCAGGCTTTCGGCAAAATAGCTGTCATATATGCTGTTGAACCTGACAAAATCTTCCATGCTGCTTAAAAAACAGGAGCACTTCAGCACATTTTGCAGGGTCAGGCCGGCTTCTTCGATAATGGCCTTCAAATTTTCCAGCACCTGTTTGGTCTGGGCTTCGATCTCCCCGGCAACGATTTCACCGCTTGCCGGATCCAGTGCAATCTGGCCGGAAACAAAGAGCAGGTTACCGTATTGGACCGCCTGGGAATAGGGGCCGATGGCGGCCGGGGCCTTGTCGGTGGCGATAATTTTTTTCATCTGATTTCTCCGTTTGGTGGTTTACAGGTATTTTTATGAATAGTTGTCAGACTTGAGGTTAAACACTATTTCGATCGGCCTACCATCTTTAATTTTGGATTTTAGATTGCGGCCTCCGGCCCGGAGGGATTTTGGATTTGTGGAATCGCTTCAGGCTTCGCCTTCGGCTACGACCCGACAAGTCGCTCTGTCGATTGTAATGGATAGAATTAAATTAGTCTACAAATCAAATTGAAAAATTTAAGTCGTTGAAATATGGCAAAAAGTGGATTGTGTGTCAACTCAAGGATTGAATCGGTTTCCGTTAGCGGCAGCGTTTTTTGCCGGGTGAATTCCTAAAGCCGAATTTTAAAAAAGGAATTCTTAACGGTACTATAACCCAAAAAAAGGCTATTTTTAACAAGCTTTGGAAGTAATTGGGCTGAAGATGCCGCCTTTTTTTGATCGTCGAATCTGGCGACCCAAAGCTCGACTTAATAGCGAATAAAGCAGCTCTAATACCGGCATGGCAATCATTACTATTTTTTTTGTCCCTTTTTTAGTTTTCTTCTCCGTTGGAATGCGATGATCCCAGCGGAAACCAATTTCATTTAAATAACGTGGCAAATGTTTACTACTCATATAGTGGAAGACACCTTGTTTGGCCCTTTCCAGAATCGAGTTAAAAGACTCAGCGGTATTATTGTGAACATCACCGCGCGCATATTCTTTAGCACTGTGGTTCACCGAAGAGTGCCCCGCAAAGTGTTTTCCAATCTGCAGGTAAGCTTGATTTTCATCCGTCATCAGGTGTGCCTCTTTTTGAGCAAAACGCTCCACCCATGGGCAAAGCTCTGCGACGCTGTCACTGTCAATCAGCGCCGATCGCACCGCACCCTGACGCTGTACAGCTACCAACACCGGCTGTTTTTCGGTGCCCTTGCCACGTTTGTGTTTAACGCCTTTTTTAAAGCGAGGTTTACCACCAAAGTATTTTTCATCCAGTTCCACAATGCCATGCAAAGGGGGTTGGTTCTCAGCACCTGGATCCATCAGTTCACGAATGGCATGGCCCATTTTCCAGGCGGTCTTTTGCGCCACCCCGATCCACTTGGCCATGAACACCGAGGATATACCTTTGCTTGAATTGACCATCAAGTACATGCATAGCAGCCACTTCCATAATGGCAATTTGGTACTGTGCATCGGGGTAAGCGTGGTTACGGTAAATTGCCGCTTGCACTTGTCACACTCATATAGCCCAGGCCTTGAACTTTGGCCTGAGAGTCGATAGGACTTTGAACAATCGCAATGCGGACAAACTCGTCCATTTCGCCATAT
>Ga0209149_1000151_pt1 | contig 29200 bp, 23 predicted proteins | sample WorMetTyACAVOLI2_FD_187423 | JGI IMG/M metagenome (GOLD analysis project Ga0209149, IMG submission 187423) | Marine gutless worms symbiont microbial communities from Max Planck institute for Marine Microbiology, Germany - Olavius algarvensis... ... | reverse complement strand
AAATCGACTCTATTCCAGCGACCCAGACTCGAATTCGAAGTACTTAAACGACGACGAAAATGGAAATCCGATTTCCAAATACATCAAGCACAGTTGGCATTATGATTTATTCCGGACAGCAGTGCGCTTGCGCGGGGATGACATTATGAGGCGGGTTCTTATGATGCGCCGCTATTGCGAGATCCCCGCTTGCGCGGGGATGACCCACGGAGGCATTTTCGCGATTTTTATTATCGGGAAAATACCTCCGTGGGTCACATATTGGGGTAAGCCGGGCCGCCGCCGCCTTCGGGTACGGTCCAGTGAATGTTCTGGCTGGGATCCTTGATATCGCAGGTTTTGCAGTGCACGCAGTTTTGCGCGTTGATCTGCAGCGCCGGATTACCGTCGACTTCGACAATTTCGTACACCCCGGCCGGACAGTAACGCTGCTCGGGCGCATCGTATTTTTCCAGGTTCAGCGCAATCGGCACGCTATCGTCGCGTAATCGTAAATGCGCCGGCTGGTCGTCGTCATGATAGGTACCCGACAGGTAAACCGATGAAGATCGATCGAAGCTGACTTCCCCATCGGGTTTCGGATAATCGATTTTGGCGTAGTCGTTCTTGTGGCCGATTTGCTCGTGGTCGGCGTGATGCCCCATGGTCCAGGGCGCCTTGCCACGAAATACATACGACTCGAGCGCGGCGTTGAACAGACCAAACCACAAACCTTTATAAAAACCCGGGCGGATATTGCGCACCTTGTGCAACTCTTGCCACAACCAGGATTTTTCAAGCCTTTCAGGGTAGGCGGTCGCTTCCAGCGCCGGGCCCGGATTTTCTTCGTCAAACTCCGCCGGCAACAGTTCGAATACGGCTTCGGCGGCGAGCATTGCCGATTTCATCGCGGTATGCGTGCCCTTGATTTTCGGCACATTAAGAAATCCGGCGGTATCGCCAACCAGCAAGCCGCCCGGGAAGGTCAATTTCGGGATCGACTGCAGGCCGCCTTCGGATATTGCGCGCGCGCCGTAGGAAACGCGGGTGCCGCCCTCGAGGAGCGGCCTGATTTCGGGATGGTTCTTGAAACGCTGAAATTCATCGAACGGGCTCAGATGCGGATTTTTATAATCCAGCCCGACAACGAAACCGACCGCGACCTGGTTGTTTTCATTGTGATAGAGAAAAGATCCGCCATAGGTGTCCGACTTCAGCGGCCAGCCGATGGTATGCAAGGTTTTGCCCTCGTCGTGCACTTCGGGTTTGACTTCCCAGATTTCCTTGATGCCGATGCCGTAGGTTTGCGGCTCGACGCCGTCGCGCAGGTTAAATTTCTGCATCAGCTCGCCACTCAACGAGCCGCGACAACCCTCGGCGAAAATCGTCTGGCGACCGAGCAATTCGACCCCGGGTTCGAAGTTATCGGTGGGCTCGCCGTCCTTGCCGATACCCATATCGCCGGTGGCGACCCCGCGCACCGCGCCGCTATCGTCATACAACACTTCGGCGGCGGCAAAACCGGGGAAAATTTCGACTCCCAGTTCTTCGGCCTGCTCCGCCAGCCAGCGGCAGAGATTTCCGAGGCTGACGATGTAGTTGCCCTGGTTATGCATTTGCGGCGGCGTCGGCAATCTGACCGCGCCCTGCGCCGTCAGGTATTTGAAGGCGTCGGATTTCACCGGCACTTTCAGCGGCGCGCCCTTTTCCTTCCAGTCGGGAATCAATTCGCCGAGCGTGCGTGGCTCGATCACAGCGCCCGATAAAATATGCGCACCGACTTCGGCGCCTTTTTCAAGGATGCAAATGGTCAATTCGCGCTCCTGCTCCTGCGCCAATTGCGCCAGGCGAATGCCCATGGTCAATCCCGCCGGCCCGGCGCCGACGATAACCACATCAAAATTCATTGCTTCTCTTTCCACGACTAGTCCTGATTCAGGTTATCTACATAAGCCGCCGAATTATAAGCGACCCGCGATCCAAAAGCACAAACGCTTGCGCACCATATACCCTGCCAGACTCAAGTTCTTTCTGATAAACGACATCGATGTCGTTCGCAAATGCCTACCGCGGATCAGTCACCTGAATCCAGCGGCGCTATCCGGAGCCCTGAAAGTGATGACCAGCACATCGCGAAAAGCTTCCAGCTTCGGGTCGATCGGGGTAATCGGAGTTACGCCGTGATAAACCCGGCGATCGTTGACCAGTACCATATCGAAGGTTTCGCGCAGCATGAATTCACCAACCAGTTTGTTATCGAGATCGAAAATAGTGGTTGCGCCGCTGTCGATATTAACCCGCTTAATCATTACCACGATGACGAAGTCGACGCCATCGCGGTGCACCCCCTCGGGTGTCGGTTTGCCGAGTTGGCCGTCACGCGCCTCGATGCGAAACTGGTGCAATTCGATATGCCACTGGTTTTTGCCCGTGATCTGGCTGAAAACCGAATTGCCGAATTCCAGCAGCGCCGCCAGCGTAGCGCTGTGGTGTAGGTCGTCGAGTATCGGTGCGAAATAGCGCGCCACCCCACCGTTCAACGGATTGTAATCCACGGTCTGGTAGTGCGGTTGATATGGCATTTTTTGGGCCTGCTCACCCGCATTCTGAATCGCATAAACCGCATGCCGGCGTTTGCGATACTTGCCGCCATCGGCCATATACTGGTCCTGTTCGAGATGATTCCAGCTATCGAGAAATTCCTGATCGTCACCGATCGGCGCCCGCGCCAGCCCGGAAAGCAAGTCGATGGAGCGCCGGTGGTCGATAAATAGAAAATCATCCTGCTCGAGGCCTTCGACGAAATCGGGAAAATGGGAGGACCCGTTTTCCCCGGTCGAACTGGCTGGAATGTAATCAACCATGACAGCCGCGGCGGGCTGTCACCGTAGAAAACGGGTGGTTATAAAGGAATCGTAGCTTTCCAGTACTTTGCCGAGTTGTCCATGGGCCTTGAAAAATTCGGCCAGCTCCTTGCTATAGGCCGGCACCACTTGGCCCATCCAGGAGGCCGACTTTTGTTCCTCGGAGGACGGAAAACTGAAATCCTCGAGGGCGCGGGTGACGCCCTCCCGGCTCATCTGCGCAGCGCGCGCAATCGCCGCCCGCATCGGATCCGGATTCATTCGCCACTGCTGGTTGGAGGCTTCGACCACGTCCATAAACGCCTGCACGATTTCGGGATATTGCTGCATGAAGGCGGTTGGCACGGTGACGGTATCGAACAGGCGCAACCCGATTGCCTCTATCTCGTCACCGGTCATCAACGGCTTACCGAGCGTCGCCAGCGCCCGCAAGGCGCCGCCGCCGGCGCAGGCCATAACCACTTCGCCCTGCTGCAACGCGCTGGCGGTAGCGGTATCGTCGGCGGTGGCGACGATTTCGACTCGGGAATGGTCGACTTCGAGATGTTGCAGAACTTTGAGCAAACGGTAGTGGCTGACGCTGCCGGCCTGAACCGCGACCTTCCGACCTTCGAGCAGCGCGGCGCTGTCACGATTAATACCGGCGTCGTCGCGCAGGATGCAGTTATCGTGCTCGGGGTAACCGACGGCGATGCCGACCATGGTCAGATCGAGCCCCTGGGAAACTCCGACCAGGAAGGGTACATGACCCTGCGCGTAGGCGATCTGTAACCGGTTGTCGGCCATGGCGGCATTCATCTCATTACCGCTGGCGAAAGGCAGCCAGTTGACCTTGAGACCGAGAGCAGAGTCGAAGGTTTGTTTCGCCTGGGCAAACTGCGCGGGCGTCGGCCATTGCTGAAAATAGCCAACGGAAATTTCCGTTGGCTGGTGGTCCGCGGCGGCCCCGGCCGGCATAACCAGACCGGCGCAAGCTACCACTAATAGGATAATACCCTGCTTCATTGGCAGGGCATTATCCCGGTTGGCCGCTACATTGCAAGATTGCCCAGCGCGACATCGATCGAGGTGACGATTTCGTCGATGTCGTCCTTGGTGCAGATCAGCGCCGGACTCAGACAAAGCGTATTATTGTATTGTGGCAGGCTGCGGTTGGTACGTCCTATCATGACGCCCTGTTTGAGACAGTCGGCGGCAACTCCGGCCACCAGGCTCTCATCGAGCGGCTCGCGGGTGACGCAGTCCTTGACCAGTTCGGCGCCAAGGAACAGACCCTTACCGCGCACATCGCCGATGACTTCATGCTTGTCCTTGAGTTCATGCAGTCGATCGAGGCAGTAGTCTCCCATTTTGACGACGTTATCGAGCAGGTTTTCTTGTTCGATTATACGCATATTCTCCAGTGCGGCCGCGGGGCCGCCGGCGCAACCGCCGAAGGTGCTGATATCGCGGAAGTAATGCATCTTATCGCTCGGTTCGGCGAGGAATTCATTGAACAAATCCTCGGTGGTTACCATGACCGAGATCGCGGCATAACCGCTGGCGACACCCTTGGCCATGGTCACCATGTCGGGTTTGACGTTGTAATGCTGATAACCGAACCATTTGCCGGTACGGCCCATGCCGCAAACGACTTCGTCGATATGAATCAATACGCCGTATTTGGTGCAAATTTCCTGCACGGTTTCCCAATAGCCTTCCGGCGGAACGATAACCCCGCCACCGGCGGTAATCGGCTCCAGGCAGACTGCGCCGATTGTGTCCGGGTCTTCCGCCAGGATAACTTTTTCGAGATCATGCGCCGCCTTGACGCCGTAATCGGGATCGTCACCCCGCGGATCGCGATAAGCCAGACAGTGCGGGATTTCGACAAACCCCGGGGTAAAAGGGCCGTACTGGTCTTTACGCTGCGCCTGTCCACCGGCGCTTAGCGTGGTAATGGTGGTGCCGTGGTAATCGCGGTCACGATAAATAATCTTGTGCTTCTTGCCGTCATTTTTAAGCGCGGCCAATTGGCGCACCAGTTTGAAACATTTTTCGTTGGCCTCGGAGCCCGAGTTCGAGTAGTACACGCGGCTCATGCCGGGCATCTTGTCCACCAGCTTTTCGGCGAACTGAGCGCCGGGGATATTGCCCGAGGAGTTGGCGAAGTAACACATCTTGACGATTTGATCGCGCACCGCGTCGCCGATGCTTTCACGCCCGTAACCGACGTTGACCGTCCACACGCCGCCCGAAACGGCATCGAGATATTCGCGCCCGTTGGCATCTTTCACGCGCAGGCCCTTGCCTTCGACGATGACCATCGGATCGGACGATTGCCAGGGTTTGTGCTGCGACAGGTGGTGCCACAGGTGGTTTCTGTCGCTGCCTACAATTTCATTAATGTTTTCAGGTTTCATCGCACTCTCCGCGGTCAGGACTGCCATCATATATGGAATCGGGAATGAGAGGCTAAAATGAAAGGAACAGGATACAATAGAGCCAGATTAGACCTATTAATGAGACCAATTCCCGGCGCCATGCAAAACCGCAGTGACAATATGATGTGGAATCGGCTATTTCGCATTTGCAAGGACCGTAAAATCAGCTATCAGCGCCAGCTGCGGGAAATGATTGTTAGTTCGATTCTGGATGACAAGCTGCCGCTGGAAGTGCCGCTGCCGTCGTCGCGCGAACTCGCGCGTCATCTCGGGATTGCGCGTAATACCGTAGTACTCGCCTACCAGCAACTAATCGACGAAGGTTACCTGGTGGCGCGCGAGCGCAGCGGTTACTACATCGACAAAACCATGCTCGCCGGGCGCGTGCGCGTCGAACCGCTAAAACTCGACGGCGCGCATGAGCCGCCGGATTGGGAGCGGCATATAAAGTTCCATCCGTCACGGCAGCGCAATATCATCAAACCGCCGGACTGGAAGAAATATCCCTACCCTTTCCTGTTCGGGCAACTCGATCCGAAGCTGTTTCCGGTGGCCGACTGGCGAGAATGCTGCCGCCAGGCGCTCAGCGTCAGCGATATCCGAGATGTCACGCCCGATCGTATCGATACCGACGATCCGCTCCTGATCGAGCAAATACAGGCGCGCATCCTACCGCGTCGCGGGGTCTGGGCCGCGCGCGATGAAATTCTGATCACCATGGGGGCGCAGCAGGCGCTTTACATTCTTGCCGACCTGTTAATCGAACAAGGCACCCGGGTCGGTATGGAAAATCCCGGCTACCCCGATGCGCGCAATATTTTTGAACTGAAGTTGCCGAAAATGGTGCCGCTCGCAGTCGACGAACAGGGCGTGGTGCCCGGCAAGGACTTGAATTCCTGTGATTTTGTCTACACCACACCGAGCCATCAGTCGCCGACCACGGTAACCATGTCGCTGCCGCGACGCGAACATTTGCTCAAACAGGCCGAGAAGCGGGACTTTCTGATTATCGAGGACGATTACGAGAGTGAAATCAACTTTGTCGGTGAGCCGACGCCGGCGCTGAAAAGTCTCGATGCTACCGCAAGGGTCATCTATGTCGGCAGTCTGTCCAAAACCCTGGCGCCCGGGCTGCGGCTCGGTTACATGGTCGCATCGAAGCCATTGATCCGGGAGGCGCGCGCGTTGCGGCGCCTGATGGTGCGCCATCCGCCGGCCAACAACCAGCGTATCGTCGCGCTATTCCTGTCGATGGGCCATCACGATTCACTGATCCATCGCCTCAGCCAGACCTATAAGGAGCGCTGGCAGGTCATGGGCGAAGCGCTTAACCGCTATCTGCCGGAATCCTCCCGCATTCCATCCTTCGGCGGGACTTCCTATTGGGTCGAGGGGCCGAGCGGGCTCGATACACGCAAGCTCAAAGACCGGGCGCGGGAGGAAGGTATTTTAATCGAATCCGGAGATATCTGTTATATGCAGGCCGAGCCGCCGCAAAACTATATTCGCCTCGGTTACTCATCGATCGAGGCCGGCCAGATCGACGCCGGTATCAAGAAACTCGCAGCCCTGATCCACGAAATAGTTTAATAAATCCGGTTCAAAACAAAAACGCTCCCAACCCCGTTCCCATCGTAAGCGGCTGTCTGACGTGTCGCGGCCTTGAACGCCAGGTTTTACTCAGAGTAAATTTTGCTGAATTCCCGGTTTTTACTCGGAGTAAATTTTACCGAATGTCCTCCCCATGCAGGCGCGGCTTGACTTATCGCGATCTTGAACTCTCGATTTTACTCTGAGTAAATTTTATGAGGATATTTCGGGAATTGATTTCCGCGTAAAACCCGGCAACCGTCAGCGGCTTATTTTTCCGAGTTGACATCGGTGCCGCGATTGCGGCCGTAACGGTTTTTAGCGTCGAAAGTTTCGACCATTTCCTGCGTGCTTTTGCCGAGTTCGGCGTCGATGATATCCTTGATCGCGTCGACCCGCTCGATCGCGCCGTCTTCGGGTTCGGTGCTGGCGTAGTCGACAATACGCGGCGTAATCAGTACCACGATTTCAGTGCTGATGATATTTTTCGAGCGGTTTGAAAACAATCCGCCGATGACCGGCAAATCCCCTAAAACGGGAATACCTTCGCGGCTATTGTTGACCTGGTGCCTGATCAACCCGCCCAGAAACACGGTTTTTCCGTCCGGCACCAGCATCCGCGTCGAAACCTGCGTGGTAGCCTTCGAGGGTACGCCATCGTCGTTGACCGAACCGGTACTGACTTCGGGGAAAATATCGAGCATGATGCGCCCTTCGCGATCAACCGTCGGGGTTACCTTGAGGATTATCCCCGATTCAAGAAATTCGATGCTTTCGGTGCTGACCTGGTTGATGGTCGTCGTAACCTTGTAACCGATCTCGGTTCCCACCACGGTCTCCGCTTCCAGGCCTTCCATCGCCAGCAGCTTGGGCGTCGATATCGTGCGCAGCCGGCCGCGTTCCTTCAATGCATTTAACACCAGGTTGACATTGCTGTTGTTGTACTGCGCGAACAGACCCGCGGAAGTCGAGTTGGCAAGACCCTGGGTGCCGAGACTGCCGCTGCCGCCGGAACTGTCGAACAGCTTGGCCCAGTCGAGACCGTAGGACTGGTTATCGGAGAGTGAAATCTCCAGGATCTTGGCCTCGATCATGATTTGCTTCGGTTCGCGATCGATCTCCGCCAACAGCAGTTCCATGCGATCGAGAAACGACGGCAGATCCTCGACCAGCAGCAGGTCATTTTCCTGTAATGCCTTGATGCTGCCGAATTCCGAAACGTAATCCTGCAGTATGGTTTCGATTTCGCTGGTCGATGCATATTGCACCTTGAAGGAACGCACTTCGAGGCGATCGCTCTGGCGCAGCTTGCCGGCGTCATCGCGCTGGATGACAAAGAAACTGTTATTGCGCTGTTCGACCACGAAACCGGCGGATTCCGCGATCAGGCTGACCGCCTGCAGGGTATCCATATCGTACAGGTTGACCGATACGTCGCCGCTGACCCCATCGGCAACAAAGATATTGATGCGCTGCTCGCGCGACAGCATTTGCATGACTTCGCGGATATCGAGTTCCTGGATCGACAGTGAAATCTTGCCGGCGAGCGCACCCGGAGACCAGGCCAGCAGCGCGCTCAGGGCAACCGCAGCCAGGCGCTCGCGCCCAGCGGGTAAAAGTTTATCGAGTGACAAAGTCATATCGATTCCGCGCGCCTATTTCTTTTGTCCGTCGTTAATCTCGAAGGCGTATTTTTTGCCGTGCCGCAGGAACACCGCCTTACCTTCCATTACGGCGATCAGCTTTAAACCTTCGATGCGGTCGCCAATCGCAAGCAGTTCGCCGTCGACCATCACCATGGGCGCGGTTTCAGACACCAGGGTGGCGGTCAAATTGAGTTTCATTTGTTCGGGTGGGACAACCACCACCTGCCGCGGCGCGGGCGGTGGCGCCGGTTTCGGTTTCAACACCTCGGGGCGGGAAAACGGATTGTGCTTCAAGGTCAGCATTCCGCTTTGGGCGGCGCCCAGCGTAATCCAGGCCAGGCCCGCGAGCGCCAACAACAGGGCGGAGCGCCTAGGAGACATTTTCCTGCATCATACGATAGGAAACCAGCGTCAGTACCAGGCTGAGTTCCGGATTTTTTAATAGGCCCCGCGACCCGGGGCGAATCTCGAACTTTTTGACCACGATGTATCCCAGTTCGTCGTTTACCGTTTGCAGCCATTCGAAGAAATCGTGGTAACGGGCGTTCAGCTTGACTTCGAACAGGCTTTCGCGAAAATTCTGCACCTGCTTACCGCTGCCCGGCTGCACGCTGAGTAATTCGACCCGCGTCGCCCAGGACACCTTTTGCAGCCGCCCGATGACAAAAGACTCCATTTGCCTGGCCGGCAGCCGCGCCATGTCACCGTGCAGCCGGCGCGACAGTTCCTGCACTTCGGCCTCGATTTTCCGCAGCTGGCTACTGAGGCCATCGTTACCGGTTACCGCCCGCTCGAGTAGCTGATGGCTGGCGTGCAATTCACGGAATCCCTTGACCTGCGGCCACAGCAAATAGCTAACTTCGACCGTCGCTACCAGCGCCACCAGGCCGATCAGCAGCATGGCAATCACCCGGGGTTCGGCATGGTCGATAAAGTCCTGCATTATTCGCTCCGCCGGCGCACCGCAACCACGATGTCGAGGCTGAAATCAACCACCTTGGTGCGGTTGACCTCGGTCTGGCTCGACCTGACGATACGGACATCCTCGATCTCCGGTTGCCGCGTCAGGTTGAGCACGAACTTCGACATCGCGACATGATCCAGGGCCTGCCCTTGAATATTCATATGGGTTTCGATTTTCCAGGTTTCTTCCTTACTAGCCTGGTTATCGGCAGGCAGCACGATAAAGTAACCCGTATTTACCGCCTGCCGGCTTGCTTCGACCGGGGTGCCGGCACGGCGGAATTTCCAGCTGGTCAGCCAGACGTCGGGCCCCGGCAGCGAACGATCGATCATGACGAACATTTGCTCGGCCGAGGCGCCGCTGCGCAATCCGCTCAGCAGATCGAGTTGTTGTTTGAGATTCTTTTTCTGCTGATTGAGTTGTTCCAGCTGGCGGCGGTTGGCGTTGGAAATTTCGCGTTGCGATTGGAAGTACTGAATCTGTTGATCGATTTTTGCACTGGCCTCGCGCAGCGACACAAATGCGGCAACCATTAACAGGGTCAGTATCAAAATCCCGTAACCGGTTAACCTGAACCAGCGTAAAAACAACAGGCGCTTGCGTAAGTCATCGGGAAACAGATCGATTTCATTCATGTTAGAGCAGCCCTCGCAGCGCCAGCCCCATTGCGATCGAAATGTCCGAAAACAAACCTTCCCACGGAACCCGGGTATCGTCATTTTCGTCCTGGAATACCTGGTTGAACTCGGTTTGTCCGTCAGGCTGTTCCAGATCGAGCAACGACATCAGGATCGGTTGCGCCCCCGGCCAGTGCGCCAGGCTGCCGAGCAGGCAGACGCGGCTTACCGGCACGCCGTGGGTTTCCGCGGCAGTGAACACCAGCACCCGGTTGATTTCATTCACCAGTTCGAGGAAACAGGGTTTAACGATTTCCAGCAAGGTTGCCGAGATATCGCTGTCGGCGGCGGCAGGCGCCGGCGTTTGTTTTTCGAGGCCGTGGTCGCGCACCAGCGCGCGGGCCGAGTCGATCGAAATATCGAGTTCCTTGGCTATACGATCGAGTAGCAGGGATTCGCCGAATGCAACCGATTGGTTGAACAGCAGGCGGCGGCCCGAGATCACGGTTAGATAAGATTCATCGCGATAACTGTGAATCAGCAGGACGTTGTCGGCAGCCTCGCCGGTATAGAGTGCGCTCACGACGCGGCGCAAAGCCGTCGGTGCAATATCGAGCGAATCGACCTCGAGCCCACAGTTGATCAGTGCGTTGATCAGGCGGGTAACTTTCTCTTTCAGCGCCACCGTGGCAACCACCATGTGCTCTTCGTCACCGGGGTTGGAGCGCACCGGCACATAGTCGACGACATAGTCGTCGATCGCGCCGTCGACCCGGCCAGCAAGAATGCGCAGGACTTCGCTATCGACGTCGCTGACGCTGGATTTGTAAGTCAGCAACATGATTTTGACTTCTTCCCAGGCCATTAGCGCAACCACCCGTTTGCCTTTGAACTTTTTTCGGCGCAAGGCTTCGCCGATCAAACGCTTCAACTGTTTCGGCGACGACAGCAAATTATCGCGGCTACCGGTGAAATCGATCGAGGCCTTGGCGTAAATTGAGTACAACCCGTGTTGCCGCGGCCGAATCTGGCACAGGTGGATACGATTTGCGCCGATATCGAGACCGATCAAACCCGGAACCGACGGTTTTACCGGGGACGTCGCCTCGCGCCTGAATTTCTGCAGCATCGTCATCGGGGATTACACCCGCACTGTCGGGTTGACAGAACTCGACGAATCGGCCGGACAGCTATCTGAATTGCGCGCAGACATCTATCCCGCCGCAGGCTGTAACTTTGGAAACAGTAGACTAAGCACACTGTTCAACTGTTTCTCGACCAGCATCTCGATCGCCTCACAACGCCCGGTGTCGAGCCCGGTTACATCCCACGCCCGGTTATCGGCCCGCACCAATACCTCGTCCAGCGCCCTGCTTTCGGCGAAGGCGTTACCGATTAACACCGCGATATGGACGATGGCGGTCTCGAGCAGAAAGTCGGCGTCGGGATCGAGCTCGAGGTGTTTTTCGATCACCGCCACGTGACTCCCGGGCAACTTCCAGTTCTGCATTAGCAGCGACGCGACGCCGGCATGATCAAAGCCGATCAAGTCGCGCTCGACCAGATGCAGCGGCCGGCCGGATTCATCGGCCTGACGCTGCGCCTGCTGCGCCAGCACCGGCACGGATTGGTACATGATCAAGTGACCGATACCGCTCAGCAGCCCGGCGACGAACATGCGTTCGCCGTCCATCAGATTGCAAACACCCGCCAGCTCGCGCGCCGCGATAGCGCGATAAACGCTGCGCATCCAGAATTGCTTGATGTCGAGGTGTTCACACTCGTAGTCGCCGAGCGCGTCGGCGATCGAGGTCGTCAGAATTACATCTTCGATCTGCTGCACCCCGAGAATCGAAACCGCGTGGTTGACGGTATCGATCTTGGCGGCAAAACCGAAATAGGCGCTATTGACCATACGCAACAGGCGCGCGGTCATACCGGGGTCGTATACGATCAACTGCGCGACATCCTGCAGCGAATAATCGTGGGTCGCGAGAATTTCCTTCAGCCGCCAGTAAATGTCCGGCAGAGAAATCAAGTTCGCCTCGATCGTGACCTTGTTCCAGTTACTGCTCATAGAGAATGTCCTGTCCGGGTACCTTTTGATTAGATCGGCTGATGCGATCAAATCCTTAGACGGGTAGCGATATCAGGCCGCTCCGCTGTCGACTTATTAACCCGGCGACCTGTATTGTCGACGTTTTAATAGTTACCGCGCGCCGGTTTTTCCCATAATCTCTGGGTACTGTTGAGCACGTCATCGGGATCCTGCAGCACACTGATCACGATATTGGGTGGCGTCGGATTGGCATCCTTCAGACTTTTCGCCTGGTAAAGCGCGAGATCGGCCTGATTGTAAAGTTGGCGATAGTTGACTTCTATGTCCGGCGGCACGCTGGCGACTCCGATGCTGAGGCTTGCCTTTCCGACCTCCGGGTATTTGCTGGCGGCGTTAAGATCGCAAAATAGTTTCAACCCGCGGCGAGCGATTTCTCCCGGATCGAGATCGGCAAAAACTAACGCGAATTCGTCTCCCCCCATGCGTACCAGGTGGCCGTTACCGGCGAGTGCCTTGTCGAAAGCCCGACCGATGTGCTCGAGTACGCAGTCGCCGCACTCGTGCCCGCATTCGTCGTTGATCTGTTTGAAATCGTCGACATCGAGCAGCATGAAATGAATTTGATTCTTTTTCTCGCGGCACAGCGTCAAGTAAAGCTCGAAGTCGTGGTCGAAAAAACGCCGGTTCAAGGCCCCGGTTAAGGGATCGCGGTTCGACAAATCCGTAATCTGCGCGTGCGCAATCACCAGGTCGTGCTGGGTTGCGACGTCGTGTTTGCGCAGCTTAACGTTACGCACCACCAAGGTCAGGCTAACCGCGCCCGCGCCCAACATGACAAATTGCAGAGTCCACAGGCTCTGGTCCGAAAATTCGATATCCGCTTCCAGCGCCGACAGCGTAAACAGAGTGTAGATCAGCAGTGTCACGGCGAGTGCCTCGCCCAAGCCCCAGGACATCATCGGAATGACGATGAATAACATGGCGACACTGGCAAACAGCATCGGGTGAAACACGTGCTGATAGTGCGCCAGTAATACAAAGGCGCTGCCGCAAACAACCAATAGCGTGACGCCGAGTAAGTGCAAGGCCTGGGGATCGGCCACCGTGCGCGCGGCAAATACCATGTTGAGCGACAGCATGATCAGAATCGCGCAGGTATAAAGGTAGAGCGGGTCGAGCGCGAATTTGACGTAAAGCGCGGCTTCGATCAGCAAAATGATTATCATCAATAGGCTCATCGCAACCAGCCCTCTGCGCGCCTCGATGACCGCTTTGCGGCGTGCAAAGCGGGTCAGCTCGGGCGAATCGTAGCGCGTGCTGGACCATACCGAACGAAGCTGTGCAGGCAAATTTATAGGCATGCGGCTCGATCCCAATTCTTGCTCATTTCGAGGTTAATCCCGGATACATCAGGTAATAGATCGACCGCAAACGGGGTTTCATTAGTAATCATGGGGTTAATACCCACCAGCCGACCGGGTAAAACAAACTCTCGCCGGCGCCGATTTCGGCCTGCCACTGCACTTGCGAACTCGCATCGACTCTAACATGCATGCCGCCGTGATCGTCGCCGCCCGATTCGGCCTCCTGCAGCTCGAGCAATCGGTTACCAAGCGTCGAGCCGGTGGCGCGCACACCCATCTGGTTTTCGCTGTCGGATCGATTGTTCAACAACAGGAACTGCGCCACCGCATTGGCAGGCACGCCGAATCCGCTCAGATCGGTGGTCTCCCAGGTCCCGGCAGCCGCCACCTGACCGCTAACACCCCCGGTTTCGGTGTAGATACCCGGGGCCACGCTCCAGTAACCCGACAGGTAAAACTTGACACTGTTATCGTCGACGTAGAGTTCGACCGAGGCACCCGCATCGTTCGAGACATTGACGAACATAGTCGCGAAGTCAAACCCGCCGGCCTCGGCCTCGTGCAGGTTTACCCGGCGCGCAATACCCGATCCGACGCCGCGCACCCCTCCGAGTTTTTCCCGGCTTGAATTTACGTTGTAGATGACGATTTCCGCGACGCTGCCGGGCGACACCCCGAATCCGCTCAGGGATAGTGCGCTCCAGGTGTCTTGACCGGGGGCGAGAAAAGGGTCCCAGCGTTCGACAAAACTGCCGCCCACCCAGAAACCCAGCAGGATAAAACTCAGATCCGAGCTCTTGTCCGAATAATGTTCGATCCGGCTCAAGGCGTCCGTCTGGGCATGCATCACCATCACGTCGACCCCGCCGCCTTCCGCCTCGTGCAGCTGTTGCCGACGGTCGAGCGACGACCCGACCGCGCGCACTCCGCCCCAACGCTGCGCGCCACCGTTGGAATTGATCACCGCGACTTCGACCACCGCGGCGGCGGGCACGCCGAAGCCGCTCAGATCCACCACTTCCCAGCTATCGTCGTTACTCGCCGACCAAGAATGATAGGCTTCGTGATAGCCGTCACCAACCGGTGCGGTTGCGTAATATAGGCTCTGAATTTCATCGGCCCCGAGCACGCGGTCGTAAATGCGCACATCGTCGAGCCGCCCCGGCCAGCCGTCGGCCGAATGATTACGCCCGATACGGACATCGGCGGTATTTGTCTGCGGGGTAATCGTGGTCGCCTGTTCGGCGATTTTGACGCCATCCAGATAAAACGCGACGCAGTCGCCGGCATTGTTGAAAGTAACGGCGACGTGATGCCAAGTATCGAGCTGCAGCGCGCTGGACCCGGAACTGATCGCATTCCAGCCGCCGCCGTCCGGCGATAGCCCGAAGATAATCTCCGTGTTGGAAGTCCCGAGATAAAATGTGTGATCCGAGTTACTGGTACCCTTGTGCAGGATTACCTGGTCCGAATTGAACTGATCCGCATGGACCCAGGCCGTCAGCGTCAGATAATCGTTGATCGAAAGCGTCTCGTCGTGGGCGGCGATAATCGCTTGCGAATCGTCGGAGAATTCGACCGCGCCGCCGTTCGCACCGGCCGCCCAGGCCGGCCCGTTGCTGAGCGTGCCGTCATGCCCACCGGCGCTGTCGACCGCGGTCAGACCGCTGGTTTCGTCGAGCTTCCAGTGCGCGACCGGCCCCGGCATGGTTGCCAATGCGGCAATCTCGGTATCGCTCAATACCCGGTCGTAAATGCGCGCATCGTCGAGGATGCCTTCGAGGCGTTCGTTGTTGAGCAGCGCGCGCCCGAGCAGGATGTCGCCGGTATCGACCGGCGGTTCCCGTGTCGTGCCGAAAGTATCGATCAGGTTGCCGTCGAGGTAGAGTTTGACGGTATCGTTGGCATTGTCGAAACTGGCGGCGATGTGGTACCAGTTATCGGGCTGCAGATTCGCCCCGAGCGAATAAAACCCTTCCCAGCCAAAGCTGTCGGCTGCGAAGGCGAACACGAGTTCGTTCTCCCAGGTGCCGAAGTAATAATTGATATTGAAGCCGCTCTCGGCCTTGACGATCGCGGCATCGTAGAAATCGAGATTCTCGGGGTAAATCCAGGCCATTAGCGTCATTTTTTGCGTCAGCGACAGGCTGTCGTCATGCGGTACGACGACCTCGTTGTCGCTCGCGCTTTGGTCGAGACCGCCGTTGAGACGCCCCAGCATCCACTGCGGGTCGGCGACCGTGCCGTCGTGCCCGCCAACCGAGTCGAGCGCGACATTGCCGCTACCCTCGTCGAGTTTCCAGTGCGCGATCGGGCCGAGCACCCCGGGCTGGTTCGCGGCCCACTCCAGCGAACGCTGCAAAATGGTCAAGCCGTCGGCGCTGAGATTATTAACGTTAAAGCTATCGTTGCCCCAAGGCAAAAACACCCGTCTGCCGGGAGCGTTACCGCTCGGAGTAATGCTGGTGCCGGCCTCGATCGCCGCCAGCGCCGGGCCGGAGCCATTGTCGCCCAGGCGCTGCAAATCGGGCGCATAGGGGCCGGCCAGATAGACAAAATCCTGGTAGCTGGTAAGAATAGTGACGTTGCCGGCGGCTAGGGGTTGAGTTATATAGTGTGAATTGTCGATCACCAGCGAGGTGCCTGAATCCCAGTATGTCCCGGCGGCAATTCCAAACTCGTCCGCCAGATTATATTTTTCGCTAACGACGCCGATGGTGGCAGCGACTAGCTTGCTGCCCAGATCCCCGGATCCGATATCCTCGCCGATGAAAACGACATCGTTGGCCGCAATCGCGGCATCGAAGTCGGCCTGGGAATCGCCCGCATCGATCACATTGACGCTGTAATTCCAGGATTCGAATAGTGCCTTCTTGGCCTCTTCCTGCGATGTCAGATTGCCGTCGTTATTCACTACAAACAATAAAGCTCCGGCCGGCGGCAAGACCCCTCCGCCGCTGGCCCAGGCGAGCGCGCGCTGTACCAGCAGCCGCCCATTGTTGTTGAGGTAGCGCCAATTGAAATCGCTGGCCTCGCTACGCCCCAGCGGTAACGATACGCGCCTACCGGCGGCGGGGCCGCCAATCGTGGTTGCACCGGCGTCGAGAATCATCAGGCTCTCGCTGGCGCTCACTTCGCCCAGGGTTTGCATCCCGGCGGCGGTGCTGCCGCTGGCCGTAATGAATTCCATCGGTGCGTCGTAAATCGGCAGCAAGCCGAGCGCGAACGGTATACTGAGGTAGTGATCGTTGTCGATGATGTCCAGCGAAATGCCGGTAGCGGTGCTTTTGCCGTTGGCAAAGCCCAGGTCGTCATTGATATCGCCCTCTTCGTTGACGATACCGATGCTGCGATAATCGAGCTCGCCGGAGAGCTCTCCGGGATCCGAGGTTTCGGACACGTAGACCGCGTCGTAATTATCGAAATCGATGAGCCAGATAAAGTTATCGGCGTACAGATCGACGTCGTAACCCCAGGATTCGATGATCCTTTCTTTTTCCCGGTCCTGCGGAACGGGGTTTAATCCGCCGCGGTCGCCGATCATGACGATCCGGCCGCTGCCCTGCGGCGCCACGCAGGCCACTCCGCAAAGACAGCGATAGGTCAGCGTCAAGCGCGGCCGCTGGGTCGCATCGCCATGATCGCTGCTGGCGAAATCTGCGTCGGTACCCGCTGCTTGCGGGGTCAGGATCATGCCGTAATTGGGATAGACACCGGACACCCAGCCCTGCACCAGGGACGTAATATCCCATTGAAAATAGTCCCTGCTGTTTGGCGGGATCGAGGTCGTGGCCAGTGCTGTCGGATCGTAATCACCGCCCGGGTTGGTCCAGTTTTGCCAGCTCCGATGGCGATTCCAGGTAACCCCGCCGCCCGACGCGCCATTGTCGTCGCCTTCGTCGAACGACTGGGTAAGACGATGCAGCCCCACCTCGCTGGCCGCATTCGAGGCGTCTCGCTGATACAGCTCGAGGACGGCGCTTTCGACTACGGCACCGTGGGGAATTCTGCCGGTATCGAACCACAGCACGCTATGGTAACCAGCACTGCCGGCGGTGTCGCGCACCCAGAGCGAGGGGCCGATACCGAAATTGAAATCGGGCGCGCTCTGGCTCAGCGACGCATCGATCCCGTCGGCCTCATCGGGTTGCCATTGGTATAAAACAGGCGCCGGCTGCTGCAGGCTCACCCGTTCGCGTAACTGGGATCGATTAACCCCGTTGGCCAGCATACCTACCGCCTTCAGGCTTGCGCTCGGTGTCGGCGGCGTACCGGTGACCACCTCGAGATAGGGTGCGGTGCTGGTCTCGCGGCTGGCATAGTCGCCATGATCGCCCTCACCGAGCGGGTTCAGGGCGATACCGTGATTAGCCTGGCCGTTAACCCAGGCTTGCATCAACGAGGTCAGGTTGACCGAAATCCAGACACCGGCCGTGTCCTGTGCCGGAATCGAGCCCTGCACCACCGGGTCCATCGCGTCGCCGAGCAGGTCCCAGTTGGCGGTGGCTTCGCTCCAATCACGGGCCAAGGCGTGAATCTCGACCGCCCCCGCGGGATGCTCCTTGCTCAGGTAAAACCAGGCAACCGCCGACACAATCGGGGCTTTCGCCGGAATCGACGCAATATCGTAACGATACACCGGGCGCTCGATATTCCCATTTTCGAGCTTGATATGGAGCTTGCTATCCGAAGGGTGGGTCTTGTCGGTGTCATCGTTGCGAATCCAGCCATCCTGGTCCACGCTCAGCTGGTAGTTGGTAGTTGGTAGTTGGTAGTTGGTAGTTGGTAGTTGGTAGTTGGTGCTTGTGCCAAGATCGGTGGTCAGTACGGTGCTGTATTTGTCGGGCCCCAGCGGTTGATTGCTAAAATCGGTATAGGGTCCGCAGCCCTGTTGCCGCAGCTGCCATAGCGCGTGGTTGAGTCCGGCTTCGGCGACGTAAGCCGCCTGCCCGGTATCGTGTTGATCGGCGACCATGCTGGATTCGAGCGCGCTTTCGCTATTCATCAGCAAGGCGATCGCCGCCACCACCACGACGGTGATCATCACCGGCAGCAGGATGTAACCGCGGCGATGCTGCGCGCTTTTCACTGCCCGCTCCCGACGCGCACCCGGGTTTGCAGGCTCACGGTTTCGCCGGTTAGCGGGCTGGTCAACTCGAGTTGCAGTCTGACCAGTTGCGCGCGGTCGCTGCCGATGGGAATGCGCTCAACGCTGAAACGCGTCACGTCGACGGCGATATCCGATATCACGAAATCCCGGCCGGTAATGCCGTCGACCCCGTTTTCATCCCAGGGCACCGGACTGCGTTGTTTGAGCACCCCATTGTCGAGGTAAAACACCAGCGGGTCATACCAGTCTTCGTCATCGCCGCCCTGTTCGTCGTCATTGGCGGCATTCCCGCTATCGACGTTGCCGTCACCGTCGTCGTCAACGCCGCATAGACCGGGACAGCCGTCACCGTTGTTATCGGCCGCGGGGTCTTCGTCGAGATTACCGTCGTCATCGTTTTCGATGCCGTCGATCGGGTCTTCGTCCGCATCGGACATGGCCTCGTCATCGTCTTCGGCCGGACCTTCGTCGACCGTGCCGTTGCCGCCGTCGTCGATACCGAAAATGCCGGCGGCTGCGTCGTTGTGTATATCGGCAGGCAAGTCTTCGTCCAGCAGCCCGTCGCCGTCGTTGTCGGCGTCGGCAATTCCGTTGCCGTCGAGATCGATAGTAGCCGGCAGCGTTACCGCCAGAACCGCGCTGGCGAGGCTGCTGTCGCCGATCGGTGGCGACGGCGGCAGGGTTTGCTCGCGCAGGTTTTCCGGCCAGTTGGTTGCCGGCTTGTCCTGCTGCGGTAGCAACAACAAGCGCGTGCCGCTTACCGCCTGGGTCATACGCTGTAGCGCATAGCGTGCCTCGCGCGTTAGCCGGTTGCGCTCCGCCACCGTGTCCTGCGATTGCAGTGCCTGCCCCATGACGCCGTTGAGGCCCGTCACCAGCAAGACCCCGATCGCCAGCGTAACCAGCATTTCGACATAGGTGAAACCGGACATCGATGCCGCCGCGGAGTTTGAGTAATTATTATTCAAGGACCAGGGTCTCCAGCGCGCGCGGACTATTCTCGATCGCCACCCGCAGCCACAGCAGACCATCGTCGGTGCCGGTAAAAGGGTCGTCGTCGCTGTCGGCGTTGTCGCCGTCGTAGCGCGCCAGATATACCAAGCGTCGCGCGGGCGTGGCGGCGTTATCCGAATAGGGCGACGGAATCAAGACGGTCGGGTCGGCGACCGCGTCGGCCTGTGCCAGCAGATCGTCGAAGGAGCGCGCCAGGGTTTGCTCCATCTTATCGGCCAGGCGAAAATGCTCGTCGACCAGGCTGACATGGATGGCGCTACCCTGGATGCCGCTTTGCATCGCCTGCAGCGCCGGCACCAGCATGATCGCGATCAGCAGGGTCGCCACCATTACTTCGACATAGGAAAATCCCGGCTGGCGCGATTTCATTGCACCGTCACCTTGCCGCTCAAGCCGTCGTGCGACACGCTGCGCGTATGCCCTCCGAGCGTCAGGACGACCTGATAACTGTTGACCAACACGGTTTCCGGATCGGCGCAGCGCGCAGTGCCGCCGCTATCGAAGTAAACATTGCTAGGCGTATTACAGCTGCCGCGAAAGTCGCGATTGGCGCTAACCGTATCGGCCTCGGCAAAGGGTTGCTGATCGAATCGGATGTCGTAAATTTTTTTACTCACCGGATGATAGATATCGAACACGGTGGTCCAGGGTGAACTACCGGTATCGAGTCGATAAACGCGCATTCTTTGTTGGCCGTTTTGCTGGCGAAAGCCGATCGGCTCGCCGCGTCGCATCGCCTCGTTACGCGCGAAACGCATCGCGTCGGCGGTCAGCTGGGCGGCCAGTTCGAGTTTGGCGAGGTCGGTGGGCGCGGTGTCGGGAACGATGACGACCGTCATGAACCCGATAATTAATACGATTACCGAAAGTTCGAGCAGGCTGTAACCGGCCTGCCGCGGATGCGTTTTAACCTGGGGGTAATGCTGGCGGCACACACTTTTTCAAACTAGCGCTGATCGTAGGTTTCCGTGCCCGGGCCGGCGCCATCGATATCGGTCGTGTCGTTGGCGATGAACTTGCCGACCACGAAATCGAACTTCCAACCCTGGTTGGCGGCGGTTCCGGCCATCAGCAGATCGCCGGTGTTGATCACCTCGAGCGTAGCCACGCCGGTAATCGGGTTTGGCGGCAGCGTTGCTTTCTTGAGATAGGGCCCGAACTTGAAATTGGCATCCTTGACGCTGCAAGCGCCGCCGTCAGCATCGGTGTACAGGCTCATCTGATCCAGAAACGCTTGCACACCCTGCGCGCCCGCGCCGCCGGTGCCGGTGCCGTCGGTGCCGGTACAGGCTACGTCCACCGCGGTTAATTCGCCCGGATATTCACCATGCTGCTGAAAATACAGGTCGACCGCGGAACGCATATTGCCGAGCGTGGTATCCAGCGAGGCGAGCTTGGCGTCATCGGTGGAAGAAGCGAACTGCGGCACCACAATAGCGGCGAGTAGCGCCAGTATGATAACCACGATCAGGAGTTCAACCAGGGTAAAACCCTTTTGAATTGTATTGTGGAGTGCTTGCATTGTTCTCATCCTTTACGATCTCTATATCAGAATTACTTACCCGACGACGCGCGTCAGCTTGAAAATCGGCAATATCAGCGAACTTACGATGACGCCGACAACACCCCCCATAATCAATAACATAACCGGTTCCGCGAGCCTTGACAGGGTGTTTAATTTGCTGGAAAGCTCGTTTTCGAAATAATCGGCCAGACGACCCAAAACTTTAGGCAAGTTTCCGGTTTCTTCACCGGTGCTGATCATTTGCTCGACGATAGGCGGAATAAAACTGGTGCCTTGGAAACCCGCGGCCACGCCGTTACCGGTTTCGACCTGGGTTTCGACCTGACCGATAAATTGTTGAAACAGGCTGTTTTTGACGACATATTTACAGGCATGCAGCGAATCCATCATGCCGACGCCGTTGCCGAGCGACAGGCTCAGCACGCGCAGCGCATTGACCAGGTACATTTGCACGAAGAGCGCGCGCAATAGCGGCAGATTTAGCTTGGCCCAGTCAAGGTGGCGCGCGCCGGCCGCGGTAGCGGACCAAAACTTGAGACCGGCAAGCGCGAGCGCCAGTCCGATCGATAACAGCACCCAGTGCCGTTGCAACACCTCGCTGCTGGCCATCAGGAACACGGTCGAGGCCGGCAACTGGTCGGCAATCTGCGAAAACAGATCGGCAAACTTGGGAAACACCACCACCAGTACGAACACCACGACCGCGAGCGCGAACACCAGCAGAAACAGCGGGTATGACAGCGCCGACACCAGCGTCTGCTTCAGCTGTTCACGCTTCTCGTCCAGCGCCAATAACTGCTGCAGCACTTCGTGCATGAAGCCCCCGTCCTCACTGGCGGCCACCAGATTGACATAGGTGGTGGAAAAAACTTCGGGATGCTTAGCCAGGGCCGCGGAAAACTGCAGACCTTGCCCGATGTCATCCGAGAGGGAATCGACCAGTACGACCATCGCCGGGTTGTCCAACTGTTTCCTAAGCGCCTGCAGACTGGCCTGCAGCGGGGTTCCGGTCTCCAGCAGCAACGCCATCTGCTCGGTGAAAAATGTGCGCTCCCGGTCGCTGATACGACGCTTGAATTGCAACCTGGGCAGCGCAATCGCGCTGGAAGTCGCCGCCGCTGGCCGTGATTTTGTGCTAATCGCCATACTTGAGCCCCTGAGCTAACTGTTGACCACGCGCCAGATTTCCTCGATCGTGGTCTTGCCTTCGCGCACCCGCTCGATGCCGTCGTTGAATAGCAGTTTGACGTCGTGACTTTCGAGGTATTCAGTCAGTTCGTCGCGCGACGCATTGGCGATGATCAAGCGCTGTAGATCGGGATCGGTTTCGATGATTTCGTGGATACCCATGCGCCCGCGATAACCTGCGTCGTAACACTCGGCACAGCCACGACCCTTCGACAGCCTCACTTTGCCCTGATCCTGCCAGCCGTATTGTTCGATAATTTCGGGGCTGGCGAGATACTCAGTTTTGCAGTTGGGGCAGATCGAGCGTACCAGACGCTGCGCCACCACGCCGATCAGCGCCGACGACAGCAGGTAGGGCTCGACCCCCATATCGATCATGCGTGTGACTGCGCCGATACTGTCGTTGGTATGCAGCGTCGACAATACCAGATGCCCGGTAAGCGCGGCCTGCACCGCGATTTCCGCGGTTTCGCGCTCACGGATCTCGCCCACCATAACCACATCCGGATCCTGGCGCAGCACGTGCTTGAGCATCTTGGCGAAGGACAGGCCGATATTTTCGCGTACCGGATTCTGGTTGACGATATCGAGCTGGTATTCGACCGGGTCTTCGATGGTAACGATATTTTTTTCGAGACTGTTGAGGTAGTTGATCGCCGAATACAGGCTCGTAGTTTTCCCGCTGCCGGTGGGGCCGGTCACCAGGATCAGGCCGTAGCTGCGGTCGAGCAGCCGCTTGTAGGCTTGCACATTGCCGTCCTGCATGCCGAGCCGGTCGATATCGAGAATCGACTGGTTCTTGTCGAGCACCCGCAACACGACCTTTTCGCCATGCATACCGGGCAGTGAGCTGAAACGCAGGTCCACCGAACGCCCCTGGGTATGCACCTGAATGCGGCCGTCCTGCGGCATACGCCGCTCGGCGATGTCGAGGTTGGCCATGACCTTCAGCCGCGATACCAGCGCCGGGTGTAACTCGATGCGCGGCGTCATGATCTCGTAGAGTAAGCCGTCGATACGAAATCGAATGCGGCATTTCTTTTGTGAAGGCTCGATGTGAATATCGCTGACCTGGTCGCGTACCGCGCGCTGGATGATCGAGTTGACCATGTTGATCACGGGACTTTCCGCCGCCATCTCGTCGATGCCGGTGTAATCGTCGGGCAGTGCATTGTCGATAAACTCGAAATCTTCTTCGAGTTCGTCGATCATTTCGACGCCGTGGAGACTGTCGGTTCCGACATCGGAAAGGGTCTTGACGATATCGCTCTTACGTACCAGCACCGGGCGAATCTTGCAATGCAGCTTCTCTTCGATTTCACGAAAGCCGACAATCGCCTGTGGATCCGAGGTCGCCAGCGACAACTCGCCATGCACCAGGAACAGCGGCAGCACCTTGAGCCGCTGCAATACTTCGAAATCGAGTTGGTCGAAAACATCCTGATCGACCAGGCCCTGACGCATGACGATATAAGGGACGCCGAGCTGCTCGCCGAGCGTGGTCAGAAACACGTCTTCGCCGATCCAGCCCTTACCGACGATAATCTGGCCGAGGCGCTTGCGGCTTTTCTTCTGTAACGCGATCGCCTCTTCGACTTTGTCGGGTGTAATCAATCCCTTGCTAACCAGCAAATCGCCCATGCGAATCGACTCCAGCGCCTTGGGCGGCGGCTTTTCGATTTCCTTTTTGTCGATATTGAAACTATTGACGATATCGATCACCCGATCGAGTCCGGTGATGCGGAAAATGTCGCGGATCAAGGGCTTGGCATTGGTGATTTTGAGCCAGCCGCCGTTTTTGGCCAGGCGCTGGCGCAGGTCGAACAGGGATTCGAGCCCGGCGCTGTTAATCAGGGCAACGCTGACCATATCGATGATGAGCTGAATTTCCTGCTCGGCGACGGCTGTCTCGACCGCTTCTTGCAGTGCATCGATCGCTTCGACCTCGGTCAAATTACCGCGCGGGAATAAATGGGTCATCGAGCCAACCCGATTTTTACTTACCGCGGCCGGGGTCAATACATCTTCAATATTAATTACTTTGACGTCAGACACGGTGAAATCTCAGGTTCGACCAGGGGTTAGGCAATGCGCTAGGCCGACTTGACCTCGTCCAGGTGGATTTCGCGAAACAAAGAGGGTTTATCGATGGCGTAGCCCTGGCCATAGTCCACGCCGATATTCGTCAGTTTTTGCTTGATCGCATCGTTTTCGACAAACTCCGCCACCGTTTTCAGCTGCATCGCCTGACCAACCTGGTTGATCGCGCCGACCATGCTCTCGCTGACCGCGTCCTTTAGAATATCGCGCACGAAGCTGCCGTCTATCTTGAGGTAGTCGACCTGCAGGTTTTTGAGGTAGGCAAAGGAACTCAGGCCGGTGCCGAAGTCATCCAGCGAAAATTCACAACCCAGCGCATGCACCTGATCGATAAAATCGCGCGCGTCGTCTATATTGGCGATGGCCGCCGACTCGGTGATCTCGAAGCAGATGTCGCGGGCATCGAGTTGGTATTGCTCGAGTTTGTTTTCGATATAGGCGGCAAATCCGGAAGGATCGGTAATCGACTGACCGGAGAGATTGATCGATACCCCGCAGCCTTGTTCCATATTCGGATTCAGCTGCGCCAGTTCGGCGAAGGTCTGGTTGATCACCCAATAATCGATGCTCGACATCAGGTAAAAACTCTCCGCCGCCGGCAGGAAGTCTATCGGCGATATTGCGCTACCGTCATCATCCTGCATGCGCACCAGGATTTCATAATGCGGCTTGCCGGGCCCGCCCTTCAAGGGCTGAATCAACTGAGCGTAAAGCATGAAGCGATTTTCACGCAAAGCCGACTGGATGCGCCCGACCCATCGAATCTGCTCTTTGCGCTGCAATAGGTTGGAGTCCTCCATATCGAGAACGTGAATCGAATTACGACCTCGCTCCTTGCTGACATTGCGCGCGGTTTCGGCCGCACTCAGCAGACCGGTGACCGATTGCGTCTGGCCGTTGACCGGGGCAATGCCGATGCTGACGCTGACTTCGTGCGACTCGCCCTGCCATTCCATATCGATACTGGACACCGCGTAGGCAATCTTTTTCATCACGATTTTGGCAGTGGACAGATCGCAGTTTTCCAGCAGGATGCCAAACTTATCGCTGCCGAGACGCGCCACCACGTCGCGCGCGCGCACCATGCCGGCCAGCGTTTTCGCGACCTTCTTGATCAGCAAATCGCCGGCGTCACGCCCGCTGATATCGTTGACCACGGCCAAACGGTCGATATCGACATTGGCAATCGCGTGATTCACTTCCAGCCCGCCGGATTGTTTGAGTAAATCCTACAGGATCAGCTCGAAACTGTTGCTGTTTTCGAGCCCGGTCAGCGGGTCAAAATGCGATTGCGCGATCTTGGAAGCCTTCTTCGACATGACGTCGAGCAAGTTGCGATCGCTATTGGAAAAATCGACCGCAAAGTTCTGGCTCGCGATGGCGAGCAGACCGATAACCTCGCTTTCGATGTTGACCACCGGGCTCGCTACAATTTTGAAGGGTAGTTCACAACCGATGCCCAACTGTTTCGCTTCCTCGAAATGGTTGATGACGAGCGCGGTTTTATCCTCATTGAGCATCGGCTGTATCGACTCGCGCAGAAAACCGAACAATTCATCGGCATGGAACACCGGATTGTCGCTGCGGAACTTATGCATGGAGATATTTTTTGCGCCGATATACAGATAGATGACGTCGACATTCAGAAAACGCGAGGTATTCATCACCAGCTGGCGCAGCAGCTCGCGCCCGTGGTAAATATTCAGCGCCTGGTCTTCCGCCTTGTAAATCAGGTTCAATTCTTCGTAGCGCCGCGTCAACTCGTCGGTCATGAAGTTCAGTTCGTCTTCCTTGCTGGCGAGCGCGAGGCACTGCTGATAGTCGGCCAGCAACAGCTCGCTCAGCAGGATAAACGTGTTTTTCCGCGAGATCGGGGCAGCCGCTGCATCCGCCGTCGCGTCGAGGCATAGACACAAGGCCAACAGCGTTTCGCCATGGCGGTTTTTCAGCTTGACCAGTTCGATCGATCCACCGCTATCAAGCTCGATAACTTGATCGTCCCTATCGCCGTCCATTAATTCCTGAACCAATGGCTGCAGTCGCTTTTCATCGAGCCGGCCGGCGGCGTCCTGCCAGACGAAGCCTAGACCTTGGTCGAAGGCCGCCAAACCCGCAACCGCCGGACAATAAACTTTCAGTAGGGTCAGATAGTTGTCGAAATGCACGTCGCTGCCGGCCTGTTCCACTAGACGACCCTCCGACTAGCGCTTGCGCCGGCAAAATAGTCGTCGAGTTTCTCCACCAGGTTGCGGATGCTGACCGGTTTTTCCAGAAACAGCAGGTTCTGGATTTTGCGCGACCATTCGCGATGCTCGATTTCGGTACGCGAGGTCAGCACGAATATCAGAAAATTTCGCTGTGGTATGTATTCTTCGATATGCCGGCATAGCTCTTCCCCGGTCATCAACGGCATTTGAATATCGGTGATCAGGATATCGGGCGCCTGCCTTTCAATTCGGGCGAGCGCCTCCACACCGTTGGGACAGGTATCGACCTCGTAGCCTTCCTTCTCGAGCGACATTTTCAGCACCCTGAGCACATGGGGTTCATCGTCTGCAATCAATATTTTTTTCATGAGGCCGCCGCGTCCATAATCTGTGTCGAAACCTTCTCCAGTTTGATAGTGAACCGGCTGCCCTTGCCCAGTTCGCTGCTTAAACTCAGATCGCCGTGATGCATTTGCACGATCTGCCGCGCCAGCGACAGTCCCAGCCCATGCCCGGCCTGCTGTCTTACGTTATCGTCCGCCGAGCGGAAAAATTTATTAAAAATCTGTTTTTGATCTTCTTCCGCGATGCCGAGCCCGTCGTCCGAGACGATGACCTCGATACTGCTCTCATCCTCTTGCGCGCTCATTTTGACTTTGCCGCCGGGCTTACCGTACTTAATCGCATTGGTTAACAGGTTGTTCAGCGCGATGCGAAACAAGTCCTTGTCGATATAAACCATGCTCATTTCACGCGGGATATCGAGGTCGAATTCGAGCCCCTTAGCGCCGCGTCCCTGGGTGACATTATCGAAAGTGTCTTCCAGAAATTCATGCATGCGCACATGCTTGCGCTGCGCTACCACGCCGCCGAGCTCGTATTGATTGATCGCCAGCAAGTTATTGATCAGGGTCGACAGCCGCTCGACTTCGTCGTGGATAACGTTAACCGCCTCGATGCGGTACTCTGCGTCGTCGGCGCCCTCGGTCAGCAGCGATTCGCTGTACATCGCCATGACGTTGAGCGGCGTTTTTAGCTCGTGCGAGATATGCGAAATGAACTCGGTCTGTCGCTGGCGCATCAGGTGGGTTTCGGAAACATCGCGCACCACCACCAGGCGACCCAGAATGCGCGACTCGTCGTTGGGTACGAACAGCGGGTAAACGCTGAACTGCAGCGACTTTTCGTCATGATCATCGAGTCTGATCCGTATCGTATCCTGGTTGGTCTGCATACTCGATTTGACGTCGCCGAAGGTCAGCAAGGGTACGATTTCCGGATCCTGGCACCATTCGCGCGGCTTCTTGCCGATAATCTCTTGGTGTTCTATTCCCAGCAAACGCCCGACCTTGCCGTTGGCGTAGCTGACTTCCCCGGCTTCGTCGATGACGACGATAGCGTCCGGAAAATTCTGCAGGATGGTGTCGATGCGATTGTTTTTGTAGGTCAGTAGTTTGCTCGACATCTGCAAATCTTCATGCTCCTGGTTGAGGGACTCGATCCGGGTTTGCGTGGCCTCGATGTAGCTGTTGAATTGCTGCATGAAATCGGAGAGCGCGCGGCTCGGCTGCAGTTCTACCTGCCTCAGGCCGGCCTTATCGGCGAGATTATCGAAGCGCTCGCTGATTTGTTTGAGTGGCTTGATCTCCTGGCGCAGCAGAAAATAAAACAGCGGTACCAGCAGGAAAATCGGCAGCATCAACGTGGCCAGAAACGGCATTTGGTTGAAGTTCAGTTTGAACTGCGGCTCGAAGTAACCGAGTCGCACGAATCCTCGGTGCTCGTCGCCAGCGAAGACCGGCGCGTGCGATTCGATAAAACGGTTGCCGCCGCTGCTGGCGTCGACAATTTGCTGCCCGAGCCAGTGGGCGGGCATTTCGGGAATACTCACCGGCGGCACGATGACGCCGGAGCGGGTGGCTTCGGACTGTATCGCGCCGGCGGTGTCGATCACGGCGGCGTAGGCAAAGTCGGGGTTGATTTGACCGCGTTTCAGGACTTCGAGCAGTCCCCGGCGGTCATGGTCGGGCATCAATTCGCGCCACGGCATACCGCCAAGCAGGCGCACCAGGTCGAGACCCTGAGCGCGCGCCAACGACTCACGGTCGGCACGCTGGTAGTCGAACAGGAGATAAACCGTCACTGCCATCACCACCAGGGTGGCGACGATCATGATCAGTCCGAAACTCTGGTTTGTTTTCATAGTGTAATTCTGATTTTTATAGTCAAAACCTATTGCGGCACGAATGTTGTCGAGCGCCACGATTTGCCTATTCCCGGCCTTCATTGCAGGTTATCGGTCGAGAGTGACGAAAGTTGAGGGTTTTCTTAATCGATTAAGCGGGAGTTTTGCCGTCATTCCCGCGTTTAATGCCATTCCGGCGTTTAATGCCATTCCGGCGTTTAATGTCATTCCCGCGTAAGCGCACTGCTGTCCGGAATAAATCATAATGCCAACTGTGCTTGATGTATTTGGAAATCGGATTTCCATTTTCGTCGTCGTTTAAGTACTTCGAATTCGAGTCTGGGTCGCTGGAATAGAGTCGATTT
>Ga0209149_1000150_pt1 | contig 29406 bp, 22 predicted proteins | sample WorMetTyACAVOLI2_FD_187423 | JGI IMG/M metagenome (GOLD analysis project Ga0209149, IMG submission 187423) | Marine gutless worms symbiont microbial communities from Max Planck institute for Marine Microbiology, Germany - Olavius algarvensis... ... | reverse complement strand
AGTTTTAGGGAACTAGGCCTATAAAAGGAGTGATTTTAGTAGTACTTATATCAAAAAAAGTCAAGTAGTATTTTATCTTATCATGCTGATATAATGAGAATTTTTACGTTTATGCGTCCACTCTATATTCTTGGCATTCACGTCTGACTGATGACGCATAAATTGCCTTGATGGGGCTTGAGAATTCTCTGACTGAAAAGGCAGGGGTCGGAATTGACTCTGCCTTTTTTATTTCGTCGCAGAAAACCTGGTCCTCTGGGCCAGGTCAGAGCCCCTCGGCTATGCCGTGAATCTGCTGCAAGCGGGAGCGGAATGATGGAATATTGGAATGATGGAATGCTGGGTCTAGAGGACTGGGATCTATTTTTATAAGGATGGCACGGATCAGTTTGTAAAATAAGACCGTCATCCGCTTTGTATTCCCAATATTCCATTATTCCACCATTCCATTATTCCATTCGGAGTCTAAGGTAAACGCCACCCCTCTGGGGTGAAATCAAAGCCGGGTCCTCTGGGCCCGGATCTTTACTATATTTTACGGCGGTCGTCTAATCCATCATCGAATTGTTTCTGAAACCGCAGCATTATCTTGGCATGGCGCAAGAATGAAGGCATTGCTAAGAGAAGCTACACCGACAAAAGGAAAATCTCATGCTTCAAAGATACGACATATCGGTAGACGCTGACACGAATCGACTTTCAATTAAAGAATTTGCAGTCATTGGTCGAAAGCCGCGAAAAAGTGAATATTACGATTACTCCCTGGAAACTTTTTCTCTGATTCATGAGGTCTCATACGATGTCGAATCAATTCAAGCTGCGATTCAGGAGGGGGCCGAGTCCTTGATTTCCGAGATTCGATCACCTGATTTTTATCCCATCGGATCCTGCGCGGAAGTAATCGCCGAAGGCGTGACAGGTTTATTCAACGGCAACCCCGAACCCGTCTCGGAAGTATATTTTGACGATCGAACGCTGCTTTCCACTTTTAATGAGAAATAAAGCGCCGGCACGAAACTGAAAGGACAGGGCATCCGCCGATCCAAACGGGGGTGCCCTTCTGTTTTATAATCGTCCCACCCGCTAGTATATTGCCTGAAATGCTGCAATAATCCCGGCTCAATTTCTCATCCATCTACCACGGTTCAGACTAACTAGCCGCGAGGTAACAAAATGGCAAAATCACATTACTCATTTAAAAAGAGAGAGAAAGAACTGGCAAGGAAGCAGAAACAGGAGCAAAAACGACAACGCAGAATAGACAAGAATACGACCAAGCCGGAAGATGATTCCCATGAATCTCAGGATGCGGTCGAAAACCCCTGACATTGAAGGGCGAAGCTTTTTTTCCAGTGCCGGCAGGAGGGGCCAATGTATCACGTTTTAGCGAATACATTGCGGGGCAGTTTATCCCTGGGTTTGTACATTTTAAACACGGTGATCTGGTGCATACCGCTGTTTATTCTGGCGGCCGCCAAGGCGGCGGTCCCGGCGGAGTTCTGGCAGCGATCCTGCAGTCGCCTGCTAAATGGCATTGCCGAGAACTGGATCTGGGTCAACAACCAGAATCAGAAACTGCTGGGAAATACGCAATGGGATGTTCAGGGGCCGGCAAACTTCAAGCGGTCTGAGTGGTACCTGGTCCTGGCCAATCACCAATCCTGGGTGGATATTCTGGTGCTTCAGAGAATCTTCCACCGCAGAATACCACTATTGAAGTTTTTTATTAAAAAAGAGCTGATATGGATGCCGCTTCTGGGACAGGCCTGGTGGGCGCTGGATTTTCCGTTCGTTAAAAGATACACCCAACGTTATCTCCAAAAAAAACCCCACTTGAAAGGCAAAGATCTGGCAATTACCCGTGAGGCTTGTAAGAAATTTCAAAAAATTCCCATTTCAATCATGAATTTTGTAGAAGGCACCCGATTCTCGACCGCCAAACATCTCAACCAGGAGTCGCCCTATGCCCATCTGCTTCGACCAAAAGCGGGCGGTATTGCCTTTGTGCTTGACTCCATGGGGAGGCAAATTTACCGGGTGCTGGATGTGACCATTGTGTATCCCGAGGGCGTATCAAGCTTCTGGGCTTTTTTAAGCGGTAAGATTCGCAAAATTTCGGTGCAGGTGCGATCGCTGCCTGTCAGCCCGGAGCTGCTGGGTGATTACGCCAATGATGAGCGCTTCAGGGCCGGGCTGCAGCGATGGTTGAATAACTTATGGCAAGAAAAAAATCGTAGTATCAACGAAGTGCTGACTTCATGATTGCTCTAACCGCTTTATTTCATCTTCCAGCATAACTTTGCAGTAGCGGCAAAGCTCATCGGATTTGCGGTCGACATCTTCTTCATTGCGGCAGTAGTGCATGATGCAGCTGTCTTCCGGGCAGTGGCGCAGGTTAAAGGTATGTCCCAGCTCGTGAACGGCCTCCTTGACGACTCGACCGATGTACTTCCGGGAAATATTCATACCCGAGCGGCCTTCGTTCAAACGAAAGGTTGAAACGATACAGGCTGTTCCTCCCAGCTGGGCCTCACCATAAACGTGGGTTAAAATAGGGATGAACAGATCTACCTGGGCTAATGCGATCACCCTGACAGCCCGGTCCGGGGCCCCGGCGGCCAGCTGTTCTAAAATCATGGTCGAATGATGTTGATTGCGGTTTTGATCCAGTGCAAATGAGATATCCTGCAGGACGGTTTCGATTGCGCTGGAAAAACCAAACACCCGCTGTATTTCGCCGGCAATCGCTTCAATCAGCTCGTCGCTGAAATCCCCCACCGGAGAAATCAGGATAATGTGGTCGGCTATATTAGGTTCTGGGTTCAAGGTTCAGAGGTTCTGGGAAAAAAATAATTTTAGATTTTGGATTTTGGATTTTGGATTTTGGATTTTGGATTTAAGGTCCGTCTCCGACGGGTCAATTAAAATGTAGATGATAGAGCAGAGCGATACCTTAAATCCGCAATCCGCAATCCGCAATCCGCAATCCGCATTCAGCAATCCACAATCCGCAATCCCAAATCCCAAATCCAAAATGGCTAGTCCTTCTCAATCTCGTATTTCTTGATTTTGCTGTACAACGTTGACCGGTCAATGCCCAAAATTTTGGCACTGCGGGCGATATTCCAATCATTGTCCGTCAAAATTTGTCGAATGTGATTTTTTTCTACTTCTTTGAGCGAGTTGTTGGGCGGGGCGTGGAAAGGTCCGTAGCATAAAATAGGCAGATCCTCGGGCAGCGTTTGGCGCTCTTTGCCCACGACAACCGCCCGTTCGATCGCGTTTTCTAGCTCACGCACGTTTCCCGGCCAGTCGTAGAGCATGAGTTCATCCATCGCCTCCCGGCTGATCTTGTCGATGGTTTTATTGGTTTCCTGCACAAAACGATGCAGGAAATGCTCGGCCAGCAGCGGAATATCCTCCTTGCGCCGGCTTAGCGACGGCATGATGATCGATACGACATTCAGGCGGTAGAAAAGATCTTCGCGAAAAATTCTGTCCTTGATCGCCGCTTCCAGATCGCGGTTGGTGGCCGCGATCACCCTGAAATCCGCTTCCATCGGCTGGGTGCCGCCTACCCGGTAAAACACTCGATCCTCCAGCACCCGCAGCAGATCGATTTGCATGCGCATGCTGATTTCTCCGACCTCGTCCAGAAAGAGGGTGCCGCCGTGCGCCAGTTCCAGGCGTCCTTTCTTGGTCTCCTTGGCGTCTGTAAAGGCCCCCTTTTGATGACCGAACAACTCGGTTTCCATGAGATGCTCGGGGATCGCCCCGCAATTTACGGTAACGAACGGTCCGTTGCACCGGGGACTGTTGGTGTGAATTGCCTTGGCGGCCAGCCCTTTGCCGGTGCCGGTTGGACCCGTGATCAGGACCGTCGATTCCATGGGCGCGACATCCCCGATGAGGTCGAAAATTTCCTGCATGGGTTTGGACTGGCCGATCATACTTTCAAACCGCGTGCGTTCTTTAACCTCTTCTCGCAGAAACTGCATTTCCCGAGCCTGATCCTGGTGCCGAATAATTTTTTCAATCAGGACTCCCAGCTCATTGGGATCAAACGGCTTGAGCATATAATCGTAGGCGCCGTTTTTCATGGCTTCGATCGCGGTGGGAATGGAGCCGTAAGCGGTAATCATCACCACCGCCACATCCGGATCATTTTCTTTCACGTGACGCAGGACATCCAGACCGCTGATGCCTTCCATCTTTATGTCGACCAGCAATATATCGAATCGGATTTCCTTCAGCTTTTCCAGTGCATCTTCGCCGCTGGGTGCCGTGTGCACGGCATACCCGTCCCGTTCCAACCAGCCGGCCAGTGACTCCCGCATGATCAATTCATCATCGACGATCAGGATCTTGGTACTGCTCATTTAACCCTCCTCCTGTTATACCGAGTACGGCTTGTTTTGTCGTATACTCTATCGGCCAATTGAAATCTTGTTTATCAATGGGGGTATTAGGTTTCAGGTGTCGGGTGTCAGGTGTCAGAATCTCTCGCACCTCAGTACCCTTGTATGAAATTTCATTAAAAGCGAACCGCAGAACCGCAGAATATCGAATATCGAATGTCGAAGGGTGGAATCGCTTCGCTCAGTCATTTTATAAAATAGACAGAATACATTCCTTCGACATTCGACATTCATTATTCGATATTCGATATTCGCTTTTTCAGGGTTTCTTTTTCGATTTGACCGGTAGTTTATTTGGCCGGCGGCTGGGCTGAAACCCTAAACCCGACACCCGACACCCGACACCTGAAACCTCTTATTGGACGTCAAGCGGCCGCCGACTTCAAAGGCAGCCTTACCTGAAACGTGGTTCCGCGTCCCACTTCGGATTTGACGTAGATGGAGCCGTCATGCTCCTGGATAATGCCGTAGGCAACTGAAAGCCCCAAACCCACACCCTTGCCTTTTTTCTTGGTGGTAAAAAACGGCTCAAACAATTTAGGGATATCGTCTTCGGGGATTCCCGGTCCGGTATCCTCGAAATTTATCTGCAGCTTGTCCTCACGCAATAAGTGCTTGGTTTCAATGGTCAGCCGGCCGCCATTTGATTCCATGACTTCGGCCGCGTTGGATACCAGATTCATAAATACCTGCTGGAGCTGATCTTCCGAACCGAGCAGATCCGGCAGGTTGGGATCCAGTTGTGTTTCCATTTTGACGCCGTCGATTTTGAGCAGGTTGGAATTCAAAAACAGCGTTTTTTCGATCAGCTTGTTGATGCTCAGGCGTTTCGGTTCCATCTTGGATTGACGTGCGAAAGCCAGCAGGTTGGAAACGATGCGGCTGGTGCGCCGGGTCTCGTTTTCCATGAGGTCCAGGTATCTTTTGAACTGGTCAATTTCATTCTGCTTCACCTTGTCTTCGGATGCGATCCGCTTCATCAGCATGATCAGATTCAGGATGCCGGCGATCGGATTGTTGATCTCATGCACCACTGAAGCCGACAGTTTGCCCAGGGACGACATTTTGTCCTGGTGCAGCAGTTTTTCATGGGTTTCCTTCAACTGGCGCGTGCGATCTTCGACCATTTGCTCCAACCGGCGGGTGAGTTCCTCCTCCTCTTTTTTGTGCTGGGTGATATCGCGACTGATGTGAATAAAGCGGGATATCTTGCCGTCTTTTTCCCAGATCGGATAGATATTCACTTCATAATACCGTTTTTGGCCGTTGGGCATGCGCCTGGTTTGGATTTTGCGAACCTGGCGCTTGTAGCGCACCACCTCTTTGAGGGGACAGTCCGTTTCTCCGCCGTTACAGAGATGATCGATTTTGTGATAGACCTGATAACATTTTTTGCCGATCACGTCTTCGCGCGTGTAGCGCATCTTGGTCAAAAAGGATTCGTTGACGTCGATAATATCCATCTCCGGCGTGATGACCAGAATGAAGTCCTGTATCCCGTTGACAATCGTCTCCATCTCCGCCGTCCGCTCCCGCAGCTTGTGCTCCTCCTGGCCGATGGCGTCCCAGAAAATGCGAAAGACCTGGTAGGAAAGAATCCGGATACGCTGGGGGCGCGTGCGCAGGATTTCATCAAAGACTTCCTGCTCGGGAGTCAGCATGATGATCAGGTTGATGTTGTAGCGGCGATCGTAAAGCTGGCGGCAGTCGCGGAAAGTCAGCAGACCGTACTCGTCGGCCAGAACCATACCCGGGCTCGCGGGATCGGGATCCGCCACGGCCAGAATTGGGGCATACATTTCCTCCTGCTCATAAACGGCGGTCGTTTTCTCAAGAATTTCGCGGCAGAAATCGCCACCGCCCACAAATGCAATATTGATGATCGAAGGTTCTTTGGGGGACATGGTGTAGGGCTCCGGTTTATTTTTTTACCGACGAATTTGTGATGAAATTAGGAATTTCAATGAGCGAAAGTTGAAAATGTCGAATGCCGAATGTCGAACGACGAATTAAGGAATTCTGACAATTTCAATTTAAAAAAAAGATGGAGCGAAGCGATCTCCATCATTCGTCATTCAACATTCGACCTTCGACATTCCTATAGCTGTCGAAAAATTAAACATTAGCATGGCGATTCCTTTGTTTCAAGGCCCATTTTGAGCCGTTGTCGCGAAATCCGCTGAACTGTGGTGTTTGAAATTGAGACACAAAATTTAGGTTGACAAAATCCCTCAAAACGAATAAATTCGCTTCTTCGCGCGTAACCGGCTTGATTTCAGGGGCGTCGCTGGATGGGATAACCTTAGATAACAAAGATTTTCGCGATTGCGCATTATATCATATTAATTCACTATGGTTTTTCCTTGACATCGTTTTTGCCCTCTTTTATAGTCACATTGCAGCTACAATGTAGTTGCATACGACTCAAAAAATTATACTAAGGAGCTTTACAACATGACCGAAAAAGTCAATGGATCTGTTCTGGTTCTCGGAGGCGGAATCGCCGGAATGCAGGCTTCTCTCGATCTAGCCAACTCCGGTTATCTAGTTCATCTGGTGGAAAAATCTTCCGCCATCGGCGGTTTAATGTCCCAGTTGGACAAGACCTTTCCAACCAATGACTGTGCCATGTGAATTATCTCGCCCAAACTGGTCGAGGTCGGCCGGCACCTGAACATAGAGCTGTTAACTGAAAGCGAATTGTTGGAACTTGAAGGCGAACCGGGCAGCTTCAAGGCCCGGGTTCGGAAACAACCCCGCTACATTGACCTTGATAAATGCACCAGCTGCGGTGAATGCACCAAGGTCTGCCCCGTCGAACTTCCGGATGAATACCAGGAAGGTCTTGCCCTTAAAAAAGCCACCTACAAGCAGTATGCCCAGGCCATACCCGGCGCATTTGCCATCGATAAAGGGGACAAAGCACCCTGTCGTCTGGCCTGCCCGGGCGGATTGAACGTGCAGGGGTATGTGAACATGGTCAAGTCGGGCCGCTACAAGGAAGCGCTGGAGATCATTATGGAAGATCTACCGCTGCCCGGTGTGCTCGGCCGAATCTGTCCCCACGGCTGTGAGGATGCCTGCCGCCGGTGTGACGTGGATTCACCGGTAGCCATTCGGGACCTGAAGCGGCTGGCGGCCGATAAATATGACTGCCGCGAAATCGAGATCGAATGCCCGGCCCCCCGGCAGGAAAAAGTTGCCATCATCGGATCCGGCCCGGCGGGGCTTTCCTGCGCTTATCACCTGGCCCGCAAGGGAATCCTTTCCACCATCTACGAATCCCTGCCCGAAGCGGGCGGCATGCTGCGGGTCGGTATCCCGGCGCACCGGTTGCCCCGGGCCGTGCTCGACCAGGAAATCGAAGTCATTACCAACCTGGGGGTGGAGCTGAAAACCGGCACGGCCCTGGGGGCTGATTTGTCGGTCGACGATCTGTTGAATGGTGGTTATAAAGCCGTTTATCTGGCGCTGGGCGCCCACAAGGGCATCGAGCTGGGCATTCCCGGTGAAAAGTCCAACGGCGTGCGCCAGGGCGTCGACTTTTTAAAAGAGGTCAACCTGTCCGGCAAGGCCGAAGTCGGCCGGAAGCTGGCAATCATCGGCGGCGGCAACGTGGCCATCGATGTGGCCCGCGCAGCCGTTCGTTTGGGCGCCGGCGAGGTTAATATCATCTATCGGCGCACCCGGGCCGAAATGCCGGCCTGGGAGGAGGAGATCCAGGCCGCCGAAGATGAAGGCACCCAGATTACCTACCTGTCCGCGCCCCAGGAAGTGCTGACGCGGGACGGCAAGGTGGTCGGTTTGCGCTGCATCCGCATGGAGTTGAGCGAACCGGATTCATCGGGCCGTAAACGGCCGATCCCGGTCCCCGGCAGCGAATATGACATCGAAATCGATCAACTGATCCCGGCCATCGGTCAGCGACCGGACCTTTCCGCCATCGAAAATGTTACCGGCCTGACGTTTTCACGCTGGGGCACCACCGACGTTGATTCGGTGACGTTTGTCACCGAACGCGAGGGCGTATTTGCCGGCGGCGATCTGCAAACCGGCCCCTGGGTCGCAATCGGCGCGATCGGTGCCGGCAAGGAGGCCGCCGAATCCATCCTGCGCTATGTGGAAGGCCGCGACATGGCCGTGGGGCGCGAACCCATCGTATATGATGACCCCTGTTACCGGCCGGTTCCCGATGACGAACCCCAGCTGCCGCGGGCCCGGATGCCCGAGCTGCCGGTGGAACAGCGCCAGGGCAATTTTGCCGAAGTGGAACTGGGCTATCAGGAAACCGCCGGGCAGCAGGAAGCCGCCCGCTGTCTGAACTGCGGCTACTGTTGTGAATGTTACCAGTGCGTGGATGCCTGTCTGGCCAATGCCATCGACCACGAGCAGCAAGAGGAAATCCTTGAGCTCGATGTCGGCTCCGTCATCATGTGTCCCGGCAGTGAACCTTATGATCCCAGCCACCTGGAAAACGTCTACCACTACAAAACCAGCCCCAATGTCGTCACCAGCCTGGAGTTTGAAAGGCTGTTGAGTGCGTCGGGTCCCACCATGGGTCACCTGAAGCGGCCTTCGGATGACAAGGAGCCGACCAAAATTGCCTGGTTGCAGTGTGTCGGCTCCAGGGACAACAATCAATGCGGCAACGGCTATTGCTCATCGGTGTGCTGCATGTACGCCTGCAAGGACTCGATGATTGCCAAGGAGCATGCCGAAGGCGATCTGGACTGTGTCGTGTTCAATATGGACATCCGAACCTTCGGCAAGGACTACGAAAAATATTACAACCGCGCCAAAGATGCCGGCATTCGTTTCGTCAAATCCCGCATCCATTCGCTGGACGAGGTCGGTGACTCCGGCGACCTGAGCCTGCGGTATATGGATGACAGCGGTCAGCTTCAGATCGAAGAGTTCGACATGGTCGTGCTCTCGGTGGGGCTCCAGGTCCCCCAATCCACGGCTGAGATGGCGGAAAAACTCGGGGCCGAACTGGATAAGTCCAATTTTGCGGTAACCCATCCCTTTACACCGATCGAGACCTCCCGCGCCGGCGTATATGCCTGCGGTGTGTTCCAGGAGCCCAAGGATATCCCCAGCTCGGTCATCGAAGCCAGTGCGGCAGCCTGCGCCGCCGGGTCACGGCTGGCTGAGGCCCGGGACTCTCTGACCCGCAGCGTCGAGCTGCCGGAGGAAATCGATGTGAGCGGCGAGGAGCCGCGGATCGGCGTATTTGTCTGCAACTGCGGCATCAACATCTCAAGCGTGGTGGATGTGGCAGCGGTGGAAGAATATGCCAAGGAACTGCCGAATGTGGTCTACTCGACTCAGAATCTTTTTACCTGCTCCCAGGATTCACAGGATCAGATGAAGGAGATTATCAAAGAGCAAAAATTAAATCGGGTGGTGGTGGCTGCCTGCAGCCCCAAGACCCACGAACCGATTTTCCAGGACACCATGGAATCCTGCGGCATGAACAAGTACCTGTTTGAAATGGCCAACATCCGCAACCAGGATTCCTGGGTCCACTCCGACTCCAACGAGGACGCATCGGACAAGGCCAAAGACCTGGTGCGCATGTCCGTGGCCCGTGCCGGTACTCTGCATCCCCTGGAAGAAAAGAAAATTCCGGTGGTGCAGCGCGGTCTGGTGATCGGCGGCGGGGTGGCCGGCATGAATGCGGCCCTGGGATTGGCCGATCAGGGGTATGAGGTGGTTCTGGTTGAAAAAGAAGCCGAATTGGGTGGGTTGGCCCAGCGGCTGACGGCGACCATCGAAGGCGCCAAGGTCAAGAGCTACCTGGATGAACTCGTTTCAAAGGTCTCCGACCATGCCAAAATCCAGATCCTGAACAATGCGTTGATCGTAGGCTTTTCGGGATTCAAGGGTAATTTTACCACGGAGTTGCTGGTGGGACCGGAAATGGTCCAGCGCAAAATCGATCACGGGGTGGTTATCCTGGCCACCGGCGCCCATGAATATCAGCCCCGGGAAGATGAATATCAATACGGGCAGTCTGATCGTATCATGACGCAGCTTGAATTGGCCGCCAAGATGGAAAACGACGAAATCGGCGATCCCCAGACGGCGGTAATGATTCAGTGTGTCGGCTCCCGCAACGAGGAAAATCCAAACTGTTCCAGGATTTGTTGCCAGACGGCCGTTAAAAATGCGTTGCACTTAAAAGAAATCAATCCCGACATGAATGTCTATGTCCTGTACCGGGATATCCGCACCTACGGCCTGCTGGAGGACTATTACACCGAGGCCCGCCAAAAAGGTGTCTTCTTCTTCCGCTATGATGCCGAGGATCCACCCCTGGTGGAACCCACCGCCGATGGTGTGGAAGTCACTTTCAGCGACTACATTCTCAATCGCAAGGTGAAGACTTCGGCGGATCTGGTGGTGCTCAGCGCCGGTATGGAGGCGGAGGACACCGAGGAGTTGTCCTCGATCGTCAAGCTGGCCCGCACGGCGGAAGGCTACTTCATGGAGGCGCATGTCAAACTGCGGCCGGTGGACATGGCCACCGAGGGCATTTTCGTGTGCGGTACGGCCCACAGTCCCAAGCTGCTGTCCGAGACGATCTCCCAGGCCTACGCGGCATCGGCCCGGGCCATTACATTCCTGTCCCAGGCCAACCTGACCCTGTCGGCAGTCACCGCTGCGGTGGAGGCCGATAAATGTGCCAGTTGTCTGATCTGTGTGCGCTCCTGCCCTTACGAGGTGCCCAAAATCAATGCCGATGGTGTCAGCGAAATCGACGAGGCCCTGTGCCACGGCTGCGGCATCTGCTGCGCCGAGTGCCCGGCCAAGGCTATCCAGCTGAACTGGTACGAAGACGACCAGATCCTGTGCAAGGTGGAGGCGCTGCTGGAAGGCGTGCTCTGATTTTGGATTTTAGATTTCGGATTTTGGATTGACAGCGCAGAGCGCATGGGGCATAGCGCATAGTGCAAAGCGCATAGAGCAGAGGGCAGGGTGCGGTAGTAGGAGGGTGGATTGAGCAGGAATAAAAAGCAAAGCGAGAAGATGATACTTGTGGGAGCTGGAGATTTCAAACAACGGCGTTCAAGGCGAAGACAGCATTTATTCCTTTTTTGCCTCAAGCGAAGCGCTCATCGAGTGAAACGCTCCTTAAGCGCAGCGCTCATTGAATGGCGCAAAGCGCCCCAATTTAGGCAACGTTGTTATTTTTAGAACTTCAACTGAGAGGATATTATACGCTATGAGCGAAAATTTTGAGCCGGTCATTATTGCATTTTGCTGCAATTTCTGAGGCTACACGGCAGCGGACCTGGCAGGTTCGATGCGATTGCAGTACCCGACGAACATCAAAATCGTTCGTGTCCCGTGCACCGGAAAGGTCGATGTCATCCACATTTTGCGTGCCTTGGAGAAAGGCGCTGACGGTGCATGTGTTATCGGATGTCTGGAGGGCGAGTGCCACTTTAACACCGGCAACCTGATGGCCCGGCGCAGGGTCGAGCAGGCCCAAAAGATTTTGGACACCATCGGCGTCGGCGGTGAGCGGGCCAGGATGTTTAATCTATCATCCAGTGAAGGGCCGCGTTTTGCCAAGTACGCGACAGAGTTTACAGCTGAAATCAAAGAGCTCGGTCCCAACCCACTCAAACTGGCCAAAAATAAGGCGGCATAAGGAATAAAAGTTGATTGGTTGAATGGTTGATTAGTTGAAGAGTCAAGCTAGTTCCGGCGATTTGGCCGATCACCAAGTCAACCAGTCAACTAATAAACCAATCAACTAAATTTTATGAGAGGTCTGTTCAATGATAGTTGCAGATAAAAAACCGGTTGAGGAGATAATCGAGTACCTCAAAGAGCACAAGAGCATCCTGGTCCTGGGATGCAACGAATGCGTCACGGTCTGTGAGGCCGGCGGCAAGAAAGAAGTTCAGGTTCTGGCGTCCGCGCTGCGGATGAATGCCCGGAACCAGGGAAATGAGGTCAAGATCGATGAAATGACCCTGGAGCGCCAGTGTGATCAGGAATATGTTGAGGAGATTCGGGACACTATCGATCAATATGATGCCGTACTTTCCCTAGCCTGCGGCGTCGGGGTTCAGTTTACGGCTGAACAGTATCCGGATACCATGATCTACCCGGGGGTCAACACCTGCTTCATGGGTGCCACCGAGAAACGGGGACTCTGGACGGAGCGCTGCCAGGGCTGCGGACAGTGCATCCTGGCCACGACCGGCAGCATCTGTCCGGTTGCACGGTGTGCCAAGCGCTTGTTTAACGGTCCCTGCGGCGGTTCGACCACCGGCAAATGCGAAATCAACGCCGAAGTCGATTGTGCCTGGCAGTTGATCGTCGATCGCATGCAAGCCCTGGATAAACTCGACCAATATGAAACCCTTTGCCCAATCAAAGACTGGTCATCCGACAGAGCCGGGGGCCCCAGAAAAGTAGTCAGGGAGGATGTGCAGCAATGAGCCTAAATACAGCGAGCAAACTCGAAAAAATCTTAAGCGAAGGACATTATGCCGTTACGTCTGAGTGCGGGCCGCCGCGGGGCAGCAAACCCGAGCCGATCCTTGAAAAAGCGGAGTTGATCAAAGACCATGTCGATGTCATCAATATCACCGATAATCAAACATCCATGACCCGACTGTGCAGCCTGGCTGCCTGCATCCGGCTGAAGCTCAACGGGTTGGAGCCGGTGCTGCAGATGGTGACCCGGGACCGCAACCGCATCGCTCTGCAAAGCGATATCCTGGGGGCGGCATCCTTTGATATCAATAACATCCTGTGTCTTTCCGGTGACCATCAAAGTTTTGGCGACAATCCCAAGGGGCAGAATGTGCATGACATCGATTCCATGCAGCTGATCCAAATGGTCAGACTGATGCGGGATGAGGCAAAATTCTTGGGCGGTGATGACCTGGATCAACCGGTTAAAATGTTCGTAGGGGCGGCTGCCAACCCCTTTGCCGACCCGTTTGAAATTCGGGTGCCGCGTCTGGCCAAAAAGATCGCGGCCGGCGTGGAATTTATCCAGACCCAGTGCATCTACAATCTCGATAAATTCGAAAAATGGATGGAAGGGGTGCGGGAGCGCGGTTTGCATGAAAAATGCTACATCCTGGCCGGACTGACCCCCATGAAAAGTGTCGGCATGGCCAAGTACATGCAAAAACGAGTGCCCGGCATGGATGTGCCCGATGAAGTCATCAAACGTCTGCAGGGCGTCGAAAAGGGCAAGCAGGCGGCCGAAGGAATCAAGATGTGTATCGAGTCCATCGAGCGTCTCAAGGAGTGCGAAGGCGTCAAGGGCTTCCACATCATGGCCATTGAGTGGGAAGAAAAAGTGCCGGAGATCGTCGAAGCCGCCGGGCTTTACCCCAGGCCCAGTGTGAACTAAAATCAAATTTTTCCGGGGAAAAATTTGATGTTGGTTTTATTAGGCTGAAATAGAGCGGCAGGCCCTTTGGCAATGTCCGCTTGCATTTTCCAAACCCCGTTCCATGATTTCATGGTGACGGGGTTTTTATTTTGGCGCAGAAAGCCTGGTTCTTGGGGCCAATTCTCAGACAATCGGCTATGCCATATGTCCAGGCATATGAGGTTTCAGGTTTCAGGTGTCAGCCATGTAATCGGAGTTAGAAACTCTGAAAAAGCGAATAACGAATATCGAACAAGAAATAATGAATGTCGAAGTAGGCAATGACATCGATTTGAATTTATTTGAAATAGTCAGAGCGAAGCGATTCCACCCTTCATCATTCGATATTTCTTGTTCGATATTCTGCGGTTCGCTTTTAGACAGGTTTCAGGTGCCAGCCCTGTGATCGGAGTTAGAAACTCTGTTCATGCACTGACGTAGGGTCGGCCACCGTGGCGAACTTAAACGGCGGGCACGGTGGCCCGCCCTAGGAATTGTATTACAAACGAGCGGTGGCGCTGGCCGTGAGCGTTCAGTCTGATCGAGAAAGAAACTTCTGGGGCTCGACACCGAAAGCGATCATTGTTGGGTTTCGATTATTACACAAGCGCGGGCAATATGTAGGTTGGGTTGAGTTTAACGAAACCCAACAATTTTTAGAAAAAAATCAACCCAACCTACTAAACTCCCTGTCGTCCACATCCTCGAAGCTTTTGAGCTGTTTTCATTTACGAGGACGAGAACGAGGACGAGTACGAAACGTCAAATGCGCTTATGTTAAGCTTTGGCACAGTTGCTTATTTCGATTTAATCGGTCGTTTTTTTTTGGACCTGCGGGAGCCCCGACACCTGATACCTGACACCCGAAACCTGAAACCTCAACACTGCTGGTAAAAGTTGCCACCTCAATCGTTCTTCTTTGGTGCACCAAAGCCCGGATTCTCTGCTTTGGCATGCCCTCAAAACCCCACAAGATCTACTGCTGAGGCAAGGCTTTTTTTGAGGACCTGTCGCGCTGGAATACTCGTCTAAAAAACGCTTTAAACTGCTCGAAGGCTTCGTAGTTGGCCGGGGTAATCAATAGCGTCAACACGGTTGCGCTGATCAGGCCCGACACAAAGGCCGTTGCCATGGGAGACCAGGAGATGGATTTGTTGGGGATCCCGATGGCCATCGGCAACAGTCCCAGCGTGGTGGTAATGGTGGTGATCAGCACCGGGCGCATGCGGGCCGCACAGGCTTCGATGACGGCCTGGCGCAGTGGCTTGCCCTGGCGCAGCCTGACGTTCATGAAGTCGATCAGCAGCAGCGAATCATTGACGGCCAGCCCGGCCAGACCGATAATGGCTAAAAAGCTGCCGATGGTAAACGTGGTGCGGGTGACCAACAATCCGAAGACCACCCCGATCAGGGCCATCGGGACCGATGAGATGATCATCAGTGGTTGGATGTAGTCTTTGAACTGGCTCGAAAGCACCATATAGATGGCCAGCAAGGCAATGAAAAAGGCCATGGTCAGCGAGGCATAAGACTTGCTGGTGGATTCGAATTCACCGCCGAAAACAAATGTTACCCCGTTGAATTCGTCGGGATTGGATTTCAAATATTTGCTTACCAGCACCTGGACCCGGGCCGGCGAGAGCCGCGAGCCGGGCCTGATATCGGCGGTCAGCGTAACGGTCGGCTTGCCTTTATAGCGTGATTTTACATCGGGCTCATTGACCGGTTTAACCTCGATCAAATCCCGCAGCAGCACCGGCGAGGTGCTGTCTTCGACCACCGGTATGCCGAGAACGTCCAGGGGCTGTGCCAATCCGGAGCCTTTGATATTTCCCCGATCCGCCTGTCGGGCAATGCGCACCATCAAATCGACCTCTTCATCCACGGTGCGAAATTTTCCCACGTACTCGCCGTTTAAGGCTCCGGCCACCATTCGGGTGACGGTGGCCGGCTGCAGCCCGAATTCAAAAACCGCTTCCTGCCTGGGTACGAACTTGAAGGTCTTGTGAAAACTGGGCCGGTTGTCGGCCAGATCGACCAGATCCGCCAGTTCGGTTGGCTGTTGCAGGAAGACTTTTAGCCGGTCGGCGGCGTCAACGGCATCCTGCAGGGTCGTCCCGGTTACCCGGATATTGACCGCCTTGCCGGTGGGCGGGCCATCGCTTTCCTTAAACACCCTGGTGACGGGCATCGGACCGTCGGCCGCATACTTCCGGCGGGCGAAATCGGCCAGACGGCCCCGGATATACTCCAGGTGCAGCTGGGGATCGTTGGCCGGATTTTCCGGAAAATCGCGATTTTTTTCTTCCGGCAGGGTCACGACGATTTGGCCATAGTGGCTGCCGTCATGGCGGGTATAGTCCTCATCTTCGAAGTACCCGGCGCTGCCCGAGGTAGACTGGGCCTGGGACTTTCCCAGGGACATAATGTGGCGGGACAAATCACGCACGATGGCGTCCGTTTTTTCAATGGCGGTTCCGACCGGCGTGTTGACCGTCACGTGGTAGCGGAAATAGTTGCCTGGGAAAAATTCGACCTTGATCAGGGGCAGCACGCCGCTGGCCGACAGCACCAGGATTCCGACGGCGGTGACCAGTATAAGGGTCATGGCCGTAAACGCGATGATCTTGTGGTTTAAAATTTTTTCAACCGACCAGCGGTAGGCGATCCAAAACGGGGCAAACATGCCGCTCGACAGGTGGGAAAAGGCATCTTCCGCATCGTGCTCTTGCATTTTACGAGCGGCCTGGGAGCCGTCCTTGGGGCCCCATTCCAGAAAATGAATCGGCAGTATAAACAGGGCCTCGATCAGGGATGCCACCAGGGCGTAGGTCACCGTCTTGGGGATGTATGCAAAAAAATCGCCGGTGGAGCCGGACATCAGCAGCATGGGAATAAACGCCAGAATTGTCGTCAGGGCCGAAGCAATGACGGGCAGCATGACTTCGGCGGTGCCGTCGATGACGGCCTCTTTGTGTGACTTGCCCATCTGGAAATGGCGATAGATGTTTTCGACGATGATCACCGCATCGTCCACCATAATACCGGTGACCAGTACGAAAGCAAACAGGCTGATGGTGTTCAATGAAACCCCGGTAATCTTCATCATCAGTACGCTGCCCAAAAAAGCGAACGGAATGCCGATTGCTGTCAGCATGGCATTGCGAAATCCCAGGGTGCCCCATAAAACGAGCGTCACCAGGCCCATACCAAGCAGCAGGTTGCCGCCCAGCGTGTTGAGAGAATCATTGATCTCGATGGTCGAGTCGTTGGTGAATATGACCTGAATGCCATCCCGCGCGTGTTTGCTCTCGAACTCCCGGGCGGTCTCCTTGACGGCCTGCGAAATTTCTATGGCATTGCCTTTTTCTTCCTTGGTGACCGGCAATCGAACGGTGCTGCGGCCGTTGACGGACGGAATTACGGATGGATCGCGGTGGCTCAGGCGGGCATTGGTCACCAGATGTCGGATCCGCACAAAATTGCCGTCGCCGTCCCGGCGCACGACCGTATTCAGGACCTCTTCCTGGGAGTTCAGGCGGTCGCCGGCATCCAGCATAAATTCCGACTCGCGGGTCCGGAATCGGCCGGTGGGAATTTTGGTGTTGGCGGAGCGGACGGCATCGACTACCTGTTGAAAGGTGATGCCGAATCGGCGCAATTTGACGGGGTCCAGGGAGATGTGAAACTCGGTGTCGTATTCACCTTCGAGGGTTGCATCACGGACATCGGGGATGGTCTGCAGGCTGGTTCGCAATTCGGCGGCATACCGCTCCAAACTGCGCTGGGAGAGTTCCCCCGTGATATTGACGATCACCACCGGGAGCCAGGCATTGGTGTCCAGGTACATGAAGGTGGGCTCGTCCGCGTCCGGCGGAAGTTCGTCCTTGATGTTGAGCACCCGAAAACGCAGCTCGTCATACCGGAAGCGGTAGTCTGAATCATCCAGAAATTTTACTTCCACGGACGAAAAGTTGCGGTAGGAGTCCGATTTTATCCATTCGACGTCTTCCAGGCCATCCAGCGCCTCTTCGATCTCAGCCGTCACCAGCTGCTCGACATCATCGGCCGATGCGCCGTAGTAAACCGTGTTGATGAAAACATTGCCCATGTCCACGACGGGCATATTTTCCAGCGGCGTCGTAAAAATGCTGAAGGCGCCGGCGATGACCAGGATGACGAAAACCACGTTGAGGAAAACGGTCTGTTTGATGGAAAAGCGGACGACGGATTTCATAAGCACTTTATCAATAATTCGACATTAGGCCATCAGTTCTAGTGGTGGAACGAAAAAGGTTCTTACACGTTGATGTTTAGAAAATTCGAAACTCGAATTTCGAAATCCGAAACAAATATCAAATTCGAAGGTCCAAATGTTCAAAACGGTCGAAATGGGGCGATGAAGGCCGATCATATGATTGATCCATGCACATCGTGGTTATTTGAGCACTGGCTCGGAATTTGTTTTTGTCATTGGAATTTATGTAATTCGAATTTGTTTCGTGCTTCGTGCTTCGGATTTCGGATTTGATTCGTTGCGCCAGATATCCTGCCGCTTTCCAGTGGGATTCCTGACGCAACCCACCTGGCGGGAGTATTTCTCACTAGCGCCCCGGATCCTGCTCCGTGTTCGCTTTCGCTCGCGCTGCGGCCGGCGCCCGCAGTGCTGTACCCGGTGGTAGGCGGGGATCTTCGGCGATGATTAAATGGTTTTCTGTCTGGCCGAGCACCAGCACCTGGACTTCGTCGCCGGATGCTTTCAGAAAAACCCGCGGATTCTCATAGCGGCTGATGACGGCTTGCTTGGGTACCCATAAGCCCTCGGTATCCGTTTGCAGCGTGAGGCGGCACGCCAGGCCGCCGCGCCTGGGCCCGGGATAGCTGCGCAAAGCCAGTTCCATATTTAATTTGCGCGTCTTCTCGTCGAACTCCGGATTGATCCAGTTTATGGCCGCCCTGGCAGATTGGCCGTCGAGCCGAACACTAAATTCAGGCGGCAGCCGCTGGATAGCCGCCATTTCCCTGGCCGATACCGACAGCGGCACCACAAGACGCTCATAATCGGCGACCCGGGCCACCGGCGTGCCGACCGTGACCAGTTCACCGGCCTCTGCCAGCTTGGCCACCACAATCCAGCCTTGGGGAGCGTAGATTTTATGTCGGCTTTTGCGTTCCTGCAGCTCCCGGAGCCGGGTTTGGGTGATGTCGATTTCAACTTCGACTGACTTGAGATCGAAACGGGCCTGAACCAATTCCTCACGGACGGTATCCAGCCGTGATTCCGTGGAACTGCCGCGCTGAAAGAGTTTATCGACACGACCGAAATCCTTGTTGAGATAGTCCACCCTGGACCGTCGCTTTTGGCGGGTAATTTTCAACTGCTCCAGGTTTTTGCGGGTGGCGGCGATATCCAGATCAATAAATGTGGGATCGATATCGAGCAACGGCAGCTTGCCGATCGCCCCGCCAACGTCATAATTGATTTGAAGGATGCGGCCGGAGACTTCCGATGAAAGTGTTGAGGTCGTCTGGCTGCGGGTGTAGCCGGTCAGCGTAAGTTCACGCCTGGCAGGCTGAACCACGAAATTTTCCTGGGCCCGGGCCAGGTTTATGTGCGGTGCCTGATCGAAGACACCGGCGATTGCCAATGTTACGAGAAAATAAAAAAAAGCTTTCATCGAGCGAATCATAGAATTAGCCGCTCCGGTTCCTTTGCGGTGTCAGACAGTCGAGCACGGGGGCGACGCCCCGGAATTTGCCGGTAACAACACCTACCGGAGGTACCCCGAATTGTCAACTGGGATTTTGATCTCGGATTATTCCTTTACATTTACACCCCATGTGCTAATAGTCCGGTTTACTTTTATTTTCGTCAATCCGTTTATTTATATAGCCCAAGGTTACCATAAAATGTTTCTGTAGGAGCGCTGTGGGAGCGGCTTGCAGCCTCGAATTTAAATGATCGCGGCTGTAAGCCGCTCCCAAACCCACTATAGCTTGTTCTTGCCAGATAACCGAATTCGTCAATTAGCCGTCCGTCCGTCTGAAGCACAGACCACAGTGTGAACTCGGTAGAGTCAATGCCCCAGCCAACTCCACAAAATCCGACCGGCAGCTACCGCAGCGTGATCCGCGTCAGCCTGCCGCTGGTGATCAGCATGACCACCACGGTGGTGATGACCTTCACCGATCGGGTCTTTCTGGCCAATTACTCCATCGATGCAATTGCCGCCGCCCTGCCGGCGGGGATCACCGCCTTTGTTTTTCTATCCTTTTTTGCCGATACCGCCGGATACTGCAATGTCTTTGTCGCGCAATACACCGGGGCGGGCGCTTTGCCCAGGGTGGGCAGCGCCCTGTGGCAGGCCATCTATTTTGCCCTGGCCGCCTGGCTGATCATGATCGGCATTTCCTTTCTCGGGGGACCGCTTTTTCGCCTGGTCGGCCACTCGGCTGAAGTGCAGGCGCTCGAAGTAGTTTATTTCAAGGTGCTTTGCATCGGATCGGGTGTGCATATCGTCGGTATGAGCTTTTCCAGTTTTTTCACCGGCCGCGGTGCTACCCGGCCGGTGATGATTATCTACATCATTGCCATGTTTTTGAACGTCCCGCTAGATTATGCCCTGATCAACGGGTTCTGGATATTCCCGGAACTGGGAATTCTGGGGGCTGCCATCGCAACAGTGTTCTCCTGGACCACAGCCACGGTGATGCTGGGCATTTTCGTATTCAGCCGTGAAAACAATCAGCGTTTCAAGGTGTTTGACAACCGCCGCCTTGATGTTGATCTGTTCCGGCGCCTGCTGCGCTACGGTGTTCCCAGTGCGCTGCAGTTCAGTATGGATGTGTTCGGATTTGTCTTTTTCATCCTGATGGTGGGGCGTATCGGCAAGGAGGAACTGGCAATTACCAATATCGGAATCGCCCTGGATTCGGTGTCCTTCAGGCCTCTCATCGGCTTTGCTCTCGGCACCAGCACTCTGGTGGGGCAGGCCCTGGGCCGCAATCGGCCGGCAGAAGCGGTGGCGGCCGCCCGGGCCACCATGGTTATCGTGGCAGCTTATATCTCCGTGCTGGTATTGCTCTATTTGACCCTGCCATTGCCCCTCCTGGAGCTTTTCCGCCCCGGGGACGTCAGTCCGGCAGAGTTTGACGCCATCAGGGCGCGCGGTGTTGTGGTGCTGCGATTCGTAGCCGCCTATCTTTTGCTGGATGGGATCTACATGATCAGCACGGCGGTGCTCAAAGGCGCCGGGGACACCCGATTTATCATGTGGAGCATTGGTTTGATTTCTTTTTTCGGGATGATCCTGCCGATCTACATCGGCATCGAAATTTTTCAGATGGGATTGTACTATGCCTGGGGCTGCACCGTTTTTTTTCTATGCCAGCTTGCCGCTGTCACTTGCTGGCGGTTCTACCAGGGCAAATGGAAGACGATGCGGGTCATTGAGCAAGGCGCATAGCGCTTGGGGCAGAGGGTTTCGATTGCGGATTGGGGATTGCGGAATGCGGAAATCGGAAAAGAAGGAAGATGAGAAGGTGGGAAGGTGAGAAGGTCGGAAGTGGGAAATCGAATTCGGAAGGCAATGAAATGAAGAATGGCAAGTAAGAAATTAAGGAATTCTAGCTCTTTTAAAATGATGATGTTATCCTTTAATCCCTAACCCGGATAAACCGGAAATACGAAACTCGAAAATCGAAATACGAAATAAATCCGAAATTCCAAAATTCAAATGTCTCAAACGAAATTACCGCCGTGACAAAGTTTAATTCATTTCAAATCTATGTAAATGGTTGTTTGTTAGTGCTTTACAAAGATGCCAACAAATGTTTTGCACAAATTGCGCAAAACTGAGTTGGTAACTATCTAAATCCCTCAATCCCTAAATCCCTCAATCCCTGAATCCCTCAATTCCTCAATCCCTGAATCCCTCAATCCCGGCTTGCCCGGGTTGATATCATTTCTTCATCGCCACCAGCACAACCACCCCCAGGATCACCAGGAAGAGTTTGACACCGGCGTCTGATCCGGATTTGGCAAAGTAATACAGAACGAACGGGACTACGAGCATTAAAATCAGCAGGATGGACGGTAAATTGGGAATACGTTTTTTCAAGTATGAGAACATTATTTATATGATTGCAATTTGTTAAAATCTGTTATCCGCGGTTTGACGCGAAAGATCACCAGAAACCTCTCAGTTATGTCATTATGCAACTTCAACACTTTCCTAAGGTCGGCCACGGCTCGACTGAGCCCACCGAAGTCCGTGCCGACCGGATTGAGAACTGTCATGTCAGTCCGAATCCGGCGACTATGCTGCCCCCCTAAACCATACACCTTATACCATACACCCTGATTTTTTGCCGAATACCGTTACCTATATGAGAACGGCTGCCAGCATCGTAAAAATCCCGATTAAGGCCGTGATCAGCAAACCATAGCGTATCGTGGCCTGCAAAACCGGTCCTTCCTTGCCGGACAGGCCGACGGTGGAGCAGCCGACCAGGATCTTGGCCGGTGCGATCATGCTTCCCAGGGCGCCGCCGGTGGTCTGGGCCGCCAGGATAATGGCGGTGCTCAGCCCGGCCAGTTCGGCGGTCTGCTGCTGGAGCACACCGAAGACCACGTTGGAATTGGTGTTGCTGCCGGTCATGAAAGCACCCAGCAATCCGATCCAGGCCGAAAAAAATGGATAGAGGCTGCCGAAAACCCGGCTGATGCCCTCGGCCAGCAGGTAGATCATGCCGCAGTGGTCCATAATCATGGCAAAACAGACCATACTCACGATACCCAGACTGGTGGGAACGCCGCTTTTAACGGTTTTGGAAAAAATTCGCTGCAAAGCGCCCCGGCTATAATAACCCTTGGCGTCATACACCAGGTAGCTGACTAGCGTGGCATAGCCCAGGAGAGCGCCACCGTGGCCGAATATATTGATCGATTTCCCGCTTCCGGCAGGAACGATCCAGCCTGTGTTGGATGTTATCTCCGGAAATTCAAGGGACAATTTAACTTGTCCCAGAAAATCTCGCATTGGATCGAACATAACGCCCATAAATACGATTACAATTAGTATCAGGTAGGCCGAAAGCGCCCAGCTCAGGCTCATATCGCTTTTGATGTCGGACGGCTTGTTTCGGTTGTATATTTTCAGGCGGGCCACGGCCAGACAGGCAACCAGACCGGCCAGGCTGGCACCCAAACCGCCCAGGGTCCACATATCGGCGGTTACCAGCAGATACTGGGCGCCGGCCATGGTCGTGCCGATTACCAGCAGGGCCACCGCGCTGTGTTTGATCATCTTCCAACCGCCGAAAACATGGACCGCACAGATGCCGCAAAGATAAGCTGCCAGGCCCAGCAGGATCGCGGCCCACGCCCCGAGATGTTGGGCGCTGAGGCCGGTGACAGCCATCATGGCCTGAAATGAGGCCCCCATCGACCCGAAGGTCACCGACCAGCTGTGTCCGATGGCCGGCACGGCCACGGCCACCACCGGCGAAAAACCGAGTCCGACCAGCAGCGGGGCGACTACGGCAATCGGCACGCCGTAGCCGGCCACCCCCTGCAGAAAAGAGGCGAAAATCCAGCCGAAGATCAGCAACTGAATCGATTTATCGCCGCTGAAGCGTTCTATGCCGGTGCCTATGGCTTCGATCGCACCGGTTTCCTTGACAACATTGTAAAGCAACAGGGCCGTCCAGATGATGTATAGCACATTTAAGGACAGCAGCACCCCTTTCACCTGGGAGTAGGCCAGCAGTTCGGGGTGCGCACCGAAAAACGAAATCCCCACGACCAGGGCCGTCAGCCAGGCGGCGGCCCCGGCCCGGCTGCCGCTCCAGTTGAAAAATATCATTAAAACCAGAACCACCGCGATTGGTGAAAACGCAAAAAACCACTTAACGATAAACCATTCCGTCATATGTGAAACCAAGTGTTTTGGATTATACGGATCCGGCTACAACAAATAAGCACTGCCTCCGGCTAAAGGACATCCGGTTTGATCGGAAAAGAAACTTTAAAAAGCAAATATCGAATATCGAACAAGGAATAATGAATGTCGAAGTTAGGTATCCTATCGATTTTAATTAATCTGAGATAAGCAGAGCGCAGCGATTCCACACTTCATCATTCGATATTTCCTGTTCGATATTCTGCGGCTCGCCTTTTATTTTTCAGTCCGGTACTCTACCTTGCCCTATAACCCAGATGATATGGTTTATTATCGTCTGCATTTTTTTCTTGGGCAGCGTACCGGTCTTTTCGATGAGTCGACTTTTGTCAATCACCGTTATATGGGTGCATCGAGCAAGACTTGCTGCGGGCAAATTCGCATCTCCTTTTTGGAGCAATACGTTGCCGGGAATATTCGCATGTTTGATTTGTCTCGTGAGCGGTACGACCACAGCCGTTTGAAACTTGCTGCGGTTGATCGAATCTCGTTGCACGACAACGACCGGTCTTTTATCTTTCGGCTCAGATCCCTTTGTACGTTGCAGAGCTGCCCAAAAAACATCGCCCCGGCAAACTACCATTTATCCTCCTCGTCATGGACAGCACCGGCCTTAAACATTTCCTCAGCCAAATCAATGCCTTTGGCGCCATCTTCCGGATTGCCGTAGGTTTTATTGTATAACTTGGTAATTTCTTCATCTTCAAGTTCCATAAGCCTCTTATTCATTTCTTCTACAATGAAACGGCTTCTGGATTTTCCAGTTTTTTTTGCCCAAGAATCTAATTTAGTAAGAAAAACCGGAGGTACCGTAATGGCAATTTTTTGGGTAGTCATGGTTCCCGTACTTAGTAATATGATTAGTAGTATGATTAACTATATATACTACTAAGGCGCATGTCAAGGTGGATCATAGAGGGTTGAGGCATGCCGGTCGGACAAATTGTTTATGCCCACCCGGGAAAGGTCCGGCAGGGGTGGGAATGGCCGCTGGATAAGAAGTTCAATTCAGTTAGGCGCAGCAAGGTTCACTGGGTGTGGTTTGTTGATTATATCAGTGCTGGTACCAAAGAATATTATGAACCAATTCTCTTTTTTAAAAGTACTTCTGCCTTTGCTAAAGAAAACCCCGGACCCGACCGATATCAGATTCAGGAAAATACCAATAATATACTGGAATTCAAAATCATGAATATTGCCGCCGAACCATCCATTATGAAGGATAAGCAGATCGAGCACCTCAAATCCGAAGTTAGCTACCGGATACGATTGCAGGAGATCTGCAACAAGATCAACTCAGCTGAACATCTGGACGAGATTTTTATCAACCTCATCGAAGACATCACATCACTGTTTCATGCTGAACGGATGACGCTTTTTGTGGTCGATACCAAAAGACGGCAACTCGTGTCACGCTTTAAGTCGGAGAATGACATTTCCGAGATCCGCGTACCAATTCTAAAGGACAGTATTGCCGGCTTTTGTGCCACCAAGCTGCGGCCGGTCAATCTGAAAAATACCTATGATACGGATGAACTGGCGGCGATTGATCCCGGATTGAAATTTGACGGGAGCTGGGATCACTTAACCGGCTTTACGACCCGCCAGCTATTGGCTGTTCCCATAATCTTCAAGAAATATTTAATGGGCGTCATTCAACTGGTGAATCGTAACACCGGCTCCAAGTTTACCGACACTGAGGTCGAATCACTCGAGGAAATGGCCAAGATACTCGGCATCGCTTTATACAACCAGAAACGGCTGGCTGCCCGTCGCACGATTGGAAAATTCGACTCCCTGATCGAGAACCATTTCCTGACCGAAAGCGAACTGCAGGAAGCGATTGCCGAAGCCCGGGAAAACCAGACTCCGGTGGCCGATGTTTTGATTGAAAAATTTGATATCCAGAAAAGTGACCTGATCGCATCTTTGGGGAAATTTTTCAAAGTGGACGCGGTGGATTATGACCCGAATCAACCGATTCCGGGCGACCTGATGGTTGGCCTGAAAGTGCCGTTTTTGAAGCATAATTTTTGGGTGCCCCTGGGTTCGAAAGATGGGCGAATATCGATCGCCATCGACAATCCGAATGATCTGGAGCGGGTTAGCATAATTAAATCACTTTTTCCGGGTCAAAAAATCAAGTTTTGTGTGGCCTTGAAGCAGGACATCCTCGATTTTATCACCCTGTTTACCCAGGAGGAGAAGCAACTGGAAGAAATCGATGAAATCCTTTTGCAGGCCCGGGAGGAGGCCGAGGAAATCGAAGTGGCCGAGATGGCCATCGGCGAAGAGGACAGCACGGTTGTCAAACTGGTGAACAAAATCGTGCTCGATGCCCACGCCCGCGACGCCTCCGATATTCACATCGAACCCTACCCGGGCAAGGAAAACACCGATGTCCGGATTCGCATCGACGGCGATTGCATGCTTTACCAGACCATTCCCTTCAACTACAAAAACGCCGTTATATCGCGGATAAAAATAATGTCCGACCTTGACATCGCCGAACACCGCCGGCCCCAGGACGGCAAGATTCAGTTCAAAAAATACGGCGGAATAGACATCGAACTGCGGGTGGCGACCATTCCGACCCAGGGGGGGCTGGAAGACGTCGTCATTCGAATCCTGGATTCCAAGGAACCGCTGCCTCTTGACAACATCGGCTTTTCCAAAATAAATTTCGAAAAATTCAGTGGGGCCGTATCAGAACCCTACGGTTTAATATTTGTGTGCGGACCCACCGGCTCCGGTAAAACGACGACCCTGCACTCAGCTCTAAAATATATCAATATACCCGAGACCAAAATCTGGACGGCCGAGGATCCGGTGGAAATCACCCAGCGGCGCCTGCGGCAGGTGCAGATCAAACCCAAAATCGGCTTCGATTTTGCTTCTGCTTTGCGTGCTTTTCTGAGGTTGGACCCGGATGTCATCATGGTGGGTGAAATGCGCGACCAGGAAACCACGTCCATCGGCATTCAGGCCTCTTTGACCGGTCATCTGGTGCTGTCAACCCTGCACACCAACAATGCACCGGAGAGCATCACCCGGCTGCTGGATATGGGCATGGATCCCTTTAATTTTGCGGATGCGGTCAACTGCGTTCTGGCCCAGCGGCTCGGGCATACGCTCTGTCCGGACTGCCGAGAAAGCTATCATCCGACCCAGGCGCAATATGATGAACTGCTGCGGGAGTATGGCGTCGAAGAGTTCAAGGCCAATGTGAATATTGATTACAGTGATGATTTGGTGTTGTCGAAGTCGGTCGGCTGTAAAGCGTGCAACAACAGCGGCTATCGCAGTCGTATGGCCCTGCACGAACTCTTGATGGGAACCGATGAGATCAAAAAATTGATTCAGAGCAAGGCGCGGGTGGATGAAATCCGGGTGCAGGCGATCCGGGACGGCATGACCACTCTCAAGCAGGACGGCATCGAAAAAATTTTTGGCGGTAGTCTGGACCTGATGCAGGTGCGCAAGGTCTGTATCAAGTAGTCCGTTCATAGATTCCGCCAGGTCATAAACCAGCCAATCAATTCAGCAGGGTATTATCTTTAGATAGCCCAGCTGCCCAATGTCCCGTACAAATCAATGTGCCTTTAATAAATATTTCAGCCCCTTCCGCAATAAATTGGGCAGCGCCGGCTTGGCTGGTTGCACACCAATTTTCTCGTGTCAGATTTTGTCTACACAACTCTTTATGGATGTCTACTTTATTGCACATATCTTTTGGCTATTGGCGCTGTGCCGAATGCTTTGGCAGCACCCGCGGCCGGCTTTCAATTCCGATATGGTTAAATTATTGAGATTGCGGTACTTTTAGCCGGATAGATAGATTTAAATAGTTCTGGTACTATTTTTGCATTTGTTTTCCGTAAATACAAAAAATAGCTTCAGAAAAGAGTAGGTATGGAATCAGAAAACATAGAAATATTATCGGATGCCATCAAAGAATATTTTGGCGATTATGAGTTTGATGAACTTTGCAGCCGGTTCGGTCTGAAGATCGAGTATCAGGGTTCCAACCCCAATCGCAAGAAACTCGTCACGGAGCTGGTTAATCGAAAATATCGTTCAAATAACCGAAGATTCCTTGAGACGATTCTGTCGAAACTGTTGCAGCGGTGTGAAGAACGAATTTTAAACAGCACCTGGGAAGTCAATATCTTTGACGAACAGATGCTACCCCATCTCAAAGCACTGCAGCATTTTGCGGTCGGCAAGAAAAAATCCGTTCAGCAGACCCAATCCTTGAATCTGTTATTCACCACCAAGGAGCAGATCATTAATTTTCTGAGCAGCGCCAAAACGGTTCTGATGATTGTTGACACTGAGATCGGCAAAACTACTTTTGACTGCATCCAAAAGGTTCAAACCCCCGTTCGGCTCTTGACCCGGCAATCTCACCAGGAATTGGCGGACAATGCTGCCGTATACATTGATTTCTTTCGCCAAGACGACCATGAGATCGATATTCGGCGCCATTTGAAGCTCAACGATCGGTTTATCATTTTCAACGGGCACTGCTGGCTGGTCAACCGCTCTTTGGTCGATCTAGGCAAGGAGACCATTAGTATCATCGAGTGCGTAGATACGCAATCCGTCGTCGTTAAGGAAATCGGGCGCAAATGGCGGGAGGCGAAGGTATATACGAACTAGACCCAACCCGGACAAGCCGGAATTGAAGATTGAAGATTGAAGATTGAATATTTATGGCATTCTATCGATTTAATTTCAGTGCCGTCGTCTAGCCAGCTACAATCAGAATAGATACACAGCCGGAACAAGCTGGAATCATAAAAGTACCAAGAGTTAAATTCAATTCCAAGCTTTGCTAATGCTTGTTTGTCATTGCTTTACACCAATGCCCGATAATGTTCTGCGCATTTTGCTCAAAACAAAATTGGTATCTGTCTAAAGGTTGCACGAGTCATCCCTAAGCGCAGAAAACGGTTGTTTTCAATTGACGGTTAAATTTTTACAAGGAGATATTCAGTGAGACGATTAAACGGTATACTTATCGTGGCTGTGATAATTGTGCTTGGCGTGTCATGCACAGAGAGCGACACCAAAGCGCCCAACGTTGTTGAAACCTTTCCAGTTAGTGGAAGCATCGATGTTGATCCTTCAATACGTGAACTAACGGTTACATTTGATGAGCCCATGCAAGACGGCAATTGGTCCTGGGCATACTCGGACAAAAACAAATTCCCTGAAATGACCGGCCAGCCATATTTTAAGCCGGGACATACAATAAATATTCTGCCGGTGAATTTGGAGTCCAATAAAGAGTATGAAATATGGATTAACAGTGAAAAGTTCAAAAACTTCAAGGATCAGGCCGGGAATCCGGCAACGCCTTTTAGATTGGTGTTTACGACCAGATAAACTTTGCACCAGAGTACTATATAACAACCATGAGAGAATTCCCCTCAATACCCCATGGATAGTCTTATCATTATAAAAAATTTTCCCGTATCGCTCGTGTGAAACTACATTGGAATGTCGAATGTCGAATGTCGAATGACGAATGATGGATTCGCTTCGCTCTGACTATTTTAGTTAGAATTAAATCGATAGAATACCTTACTTCGAAATTCATGATTCCTTGTTC
>Ga0209149_1000149_pt1 | contig 29438 bp, 14 predicted proteins | sample WorMetTyACAVOLI2_FD_187423 | JGI IMG/M metagenome (GOLD analysis project Ga0209149, IMG submission 187423) | Marine gutless worms symbiont microbial communities from Max Planck institute for Marine Microbiology, Germany - Olavius algarvensis... ... | reverse complement strand
CTGGAACGAAATTTCAAAATTACTTTCTGAGTCTAAGAGAAGACGTAACTATCAGTTATCAAATTATTTTTAAATAAAAAAACGGCTTAAAATAACTTAGCGCTTATGGGGATAAACCCCGCCACTGCAATGGTCGCCCTGAAGAACAGATAAAGGCAATTTGGGCAGTAAAGCATCTTTTCAGTAAAAGTGACTCGGTGCTAATCCGAGTTAGACCCGGACACGGCTTCCCGGAGAGCGGATTCGATGGTCGAGGTTGTCTGGATCGAGCCCAGGTCGATACCCAGTTCGGTGATGGTTTGCGCGATCGCGGGCGAGATGCCTGAGATAATGGTTTTACAGCCCATCAGGACGGCGGCCTTTGCGATCTTGATGAGGTGGTTCGCGACCGCGGTATCGACCATGGCGACGCCGCCGATGTCGAGCAAGAGCGTACGCGCCCGTTGATCGACGATGCTTTGGAGTGCTTTGTTCATGATGTCGTGGCAGCGTTTCGAGTCGACGATTCCGACGATGGGCGCAAACAGAACACCGTCCCAGATCTTAGTCACCGGGGTGGACATCTCCAGCAGGGCCAAACTGCGTGCCTCGACCTCCTGGGTAATGTCCGAGGCAAATTTCACGATTTTAAAGGGCCTGCTATCCATGTCGAAAATCGGATTGTAGGAGGCCTGCAGCCAAATCTGGGTTCCGTCCTTGTGGATGCGTTTGAACTCGCCGGCATCATACTCGCCCCGGCCGAGCTTCTGCCAGAATTCGAAATACTCCGGCGATTCCGCGTAGCCGGGTTCGCAGAAAATCCGGTGGTGCCGGCCGGCGATTTCGTCAAGGCCATATCCGAAGATGCGCAGGAAATTCTCGTTGGCGGTGACTACCGTCCCGTCGAGTTCGAATTCGATCACGGCCTGCGCCCGGCTGATGGCCTGGACTTTCCCTTCATATTCGGCTGTCTGCAGCTTGGACGCAGTGACGTCGGTGGCGAATTTCACGACCTTGACCGGTTGGCCGTCCTCATTGAAGACCGGGTTGTAGGAGGCCTGCAGCCAGATCTCCCGGCCGTCTTTGGCCAGGCGTTTGAACTCCGCCTCGTCGTACTGGCCCTGGCCAAGCTTGCGCCAAAATTCGCTGTAGGCCGGGGATTCCGCATAACCGGGATCGCAGAAGATGCGGTGGTGCCGGCCGACAACCTCATCCAGGTCGTATCCGAACAATCCGAGGAACTTCTCGTTGGCGTTGATTATCGTCCCGTCAAGTTCGAACTCGATAATCGCCTGCACCCGGTTGAGGGCCTGATAGACAGCCGACAGGTCCGATAGAGACATCGTCGTTTTCGCATCGTTCATTCTAGTTGCTCCTTTTCATTTTACTTTTGCGGAGAGAAAAACCGCTCATCATTCACGATTCGTCAATTCCTGCTGACAACCTTTGCTATTTAATATTATCATAAATCTCCGATGAGCAACTTATCCCTGATATTTCTCGAAATCGCCGTTTATCCGGTGACATTGACATCATCTAAACTGTTGACATACCCGTTACAAGTTTTACGTTTTCAGCATGCTGCAATTGTGCGCGAATTCAACCCAGGACGTATGGCATTTAATTGCGTGGTCGAAACCATGCGTTGTAAATCAGCGCTAACGCCGCCAGATGGGAGTGTCGCGCAGCTGTCGACGCTGCTGGATCTTTTTGCTGTCAGCGAAGACAACATCCAGCATATTCGTTCATACGGCGACATCGTCGTGCCGAAACTGGAAGAATTTGTGAGTCTGTTTTACGCCTAATTAAGAAGATGGCCTGAGGTCCGGAGGGAATCGCTGAAGATATGACGGCTTCCAATATCCAATCCATTCCATTGCAGGTTGTGCGCGGGTGTGTCGTGGCTTCGATCCAAATCGACCTCGAACCTGATGTGCTGCGGCAGTTACGCCGCGATCTGTTGGCCTGCGTTCAAAAATACAGAGCCTACGGCGTTATCCTGGACGTGTCCGGGGTTGACATCCTGGATTTGGACGATTTCAATGGGCTGCGCACGACGATGCAGATGGCGAAAGTTATGGGAGCTCAGACAATCATATCCGGCCTCAAGCCCGGGGTCGTATCGGCGCTGATCGATTTAGGGGCTGAGCCGGAAGGTGTGCAGGCCGTGTTGAATTTAGATGATGCCTTTCAGCTGCTGGATGTAAACCAAGGGCAATCAGCCAAGGCCGTGGATGTTTTAGAAAATGGAAACAAATCAAGTTCGGATCCCGATCAGGAATGAGACCAGTATTGCCTGGTCTGTTATGGAAGCCAGGAAGGTCGCGACGGCCATCGGCTTTGGTGAGGTTATTTGCCAAATGATTGCCACCGCCGTTTCTGAATTGGCCAACAATATCGTCAAATACGCCGGGCGCGGCGAAATTTTAATGGAACGGATCGTGGCCCAAGGCCGGGTGGGCATGCAAGTGACGGCATGGGACCGCGGCCCCGGAATCGAGAATATTCAAAATGCCATGGTCGATCACTACAGTACCGGCGACACGCTTGGACTCGGACTGCCCGGCGTCAAACGCATGATGGATGAATTCGATCTGGCATCGGAACCGGGTAAAAAAACGACAGTGACCTTTCGGAAGTGGCTGTGATCTGGACTGATGAATTTTGCCTTTTTTCGCCTTTTTACCCAACCCTGCGAAGCCGGAAAGATTAGCCACAAAGACACTAAGACACTAAGAAAAAATAATAATTTAAATTAAAATGATAGAGCGAAGCGATACCACAAATCCGCAATCCCTCCGGGGCGTAGGCCCTTTTGCTCCCTCCGGGCCGGAGGCCGCAATCCGCAATCTAAAATCCAAAATGCATTTGATCGCTGCTTGAACAGGATAAAAATTATCCGAACATGGAAATCAAACACGCCCTAAATATCGCCGACCTGAACGTTGCCTCATACGCCCGGCCCTGTCTGGGTCAACAGGTGAGCGGGGATACGGTCGTCGTCGAGCAGCAAGATGATATCCTTTTTCTGGCGATCGTCGACGCGCTGGGGCATGGGCCACAGGCACATGCCGTAGCCAACCGGGCTGAACGATTTCTACGCAATAGCTGGAGCCGCGATGTGCTCAACACCATGCAGCGGCTTCATTCAGCCCTCAGGGGAACTATCGGCGCGGCCGCCGGGCTTTGCGTGGTGGATCGGGTCGCCCGGGACCTGCGGTACACCGCGGTAGGCAATACAGTTTTGCGGACCTTCGGCTCACAGGCGACCCGGCTGATCTCCACCGACGGGATCATCGGAGAGCGATTTCGGACGCCTGTCGTGCAGACGGCCACATTGCATGAATCCGGTATCATTTTGCTGTATACCGACGGCGTCAGCGACCATTTCGATGTCGAGCAATATCCCCAGATGATCTATCACAACGCACCGGTCATCGCCCGCAGGATTGTGGCCAGCTTCGGCAAACCATACGACGACGCTACCTGCCTGGCCTTGAGGTATGGTGAATGATAAACATTGGCAACATTCTAATCACCGATTCCCGGTCCTTCGTAGAAGCCCGGAACAAGATACGATCGTTGGCCGAATTGCTGACCGACGACGGGCTGACGCCCATCAGGCTGGCGATCGCCACCTCCCAAATATGCCGGGCGCTGCCATGGAAAAACGGGTCGCCAACCATCAGCGTACACTTAGTTGATGACGACAATCATTCACAGCTTGTGTTGACCGTTGAAAATGACGATCGGGATCCGCCCCCAGATAAGCTGGAATTTTTTTTTGATCAAATTAAAAAAGAATACCGGCCTGATGGAAACCGGGTGGTGTATTTTTGCAAAAGGATGGGAAACGCAGCGCCGAGCCGGGAAGTCATCGAACGGGCGCGGGCCATTGTCCGTCAGAAGAGCCGTGATGAACTCATGGCCGAGGTGCAGAATAAGAACATCGAGCTGCAAAACCACCGTGACAACCTCGAACACACCGTTCAGGAACGTACGCTGCAATTGAAACAAGCGATACAGGCGGCGGATGCTGCCAATCAGGCTAAATCCGACTTTCTGGCGAACATGAGCCACGAGATCCGCACTCCCATGAATGCGGTTATCGGCATGGCCCACCTGGCGCTGGGAACCGAGCTGACACCCAAGCAGCAGGACTATTTGAACAAAATTCAGACCTCCGCCAATTCTTTGCTGGGGATCATCAACGACATTCTGGATTTTTCCAAAATCGAAGCCGGCAAACTGGATATGGAGGCCGTGGAGTTCGATCTGGCAGCAACCCTGGATAACGTTGCCAACGTGATCAGTGTCAAGGCCCAGGAAAAAGAAAACCTGGAAGTTTTATTCTACCTCGATTCCCGGGTGCCACACTATCTGGTCGGAGATCCGTTAAGACTCAATCAAATCCTGGTCAATCTGGGAAACAACGCAGTGAAATTCACCGAGCAGGGCGAGATCGTACTCACGACCAAAATAGCAGAAAGGGCTGAGGATAAGGTTACCCTTCACTTTGCGATGCGAGATACGGGTATTGGTATGACCGAACAGCAGCAGGGCAAGCTCTTCCAGGCCTTCTCCCAGGCCGATACTTCGACGACGCGCAAGTTTGGCGGCACCGGATTAGGGTTGACAATCAGCAAACGTCTGGTGAATATGATGGGCGGGGAGATCCGGGTGGACAGTGAGTCCGGGTTGGGAACCACCTTCAGCTTTACGGCCGATTTCGGTCTGGGAAAGAAAAAAGTCAAAAAACGCCACATCCCCTCATCGGACCTGCACGGTATGAAAGTGCTGGTGGTGGATGACAATCGCACTTCAAGGGATATCCTGCAGGAGATGCTGGAATCGTTTTCCTTTGCCGTCACGCTGGCGGCTTCCGGTGAGGACGGTCTGGCTGAAATCGAGCGTGCCGACCGGGATAAGCCGTTCGAACTGGTGATCATGGACTGGAAGATGCCCGGGCTGGACGGGATCGAGACATCCGAGCGGATTAAAAGCCACAGTAGGCTGAACAAAATTCCGCCCATAATCCTGGTGACCGCCTATGGTCGGGAAGAAATCATGCAACGAACCGAACAACTAGGTTTGGAAGGTTTCTTGATCAAGCCGGTTAGCCCATCCGTTCTTTTTGATACGATCCTACAAGCGTTTGGAGAAGCGGTGCCCAAAGCTTCCCGGATTTCAGAGAGAAGTCAGTTAAACGAATATTCGAAGGACATCCAGGGGGCCCGGGTCCTTTTGGTAGAGGACAATGAAATCAACCAGCAGGTGGCCCAAGAAATTCTAACCGGTGGAGGGTTGATTGTTACCGTGGCCAATGACGGACAGGAGGGCGTCGAAGCGGCCATGCAAAATCACTTTGATGCGATTCTGATGGATATTCAAATGCCGGTGATGGATGGTTATGCCGCTACGCGGCGAATTCGGAAGTGGGAAGAAGAGCAGCTCATAGCTCATAGCTCAAAGCTCATAGCAGAGGACCCGTCTTCGCCTGACGGCTTCGCCGTGGCAAGCAGAGGACAGAGGGCAGAGGACAGAGGACAGAAGACAGAGGACAGAGGACAGAGGGCAGAGGACAGAGGACAGAAGACAGAGGACAGAGGACAGAAGGCAGAAGTCAGAGAAAGGAATGCGGAAATTGAGAGAGGAAATAAAATTGGAGAGGATTCCGATTTAAAATCCGCAATCCGCAATCCGCAATCCAAAATCCAAAAAACACCAATAATCGCTATGACCGCCCATGCCATGGCCGGGGATGAGGCCAAGAGTTTGGAAGCAGGGATGGATGATCATATCACCAAGCCCATCGATCCGGACAAACTGTTCGCCACGCTGCAGAAGTGGATCCGGCCGGCATCTGAGCGGGCTGACGACCGGAGCCCGCCATTACCTGATGCAATTCCGGAACCGGAACCTACCCCGCCGGCCGAAGACGGCCTGCCGGAATCACTGCCGGGATTTGACCTTGAGGCCGGGTTGAAGCGCCTGGGGGGCAACCAGCGCCTTTACCGCAAGCTGCTGTTCGATTTTGGATCCGACTATGGTGATGCCGGCGGTCAAATCAAAGATGCCCTGGCTGCGGGGGATTTTGATCAGGCCCACAGCCTGGTGCATAATATCAAGGGGCTGGCCGGCAACCTGGAAGCCGGGGACCTGCAGGCGGCGGCCGTGGCAATGGAAAAGCTTGTCAAAGGCCGGAGCCCAGAGGGCGGCTCAGACGAGGAATTGACCCGCATCTCCACCCAGCTTGAAACGGCCATCGCTCAAGCCCTGGAGGCCGTCCAAACACTGGGGCTGCCGGCTGAAAAGCAAAACCCAGAAGCCCTGGTGAATTGGCGGGCAGATCTGCCGGCTGAGCAGGTCAAAGAAATATCCGAGAGGATAAAGGCGGCGGCCGACATGGGCGATGTCATGCAAGTTGCCTCCATTGCCGAGGATCTGAAGTCCGCCACGCCTGCCATGGCGCCATTCAGTGAAGAATTAATTCGCTTGGCCGATGATTTTGACCTTGATGGTATTCAAAGTTTTATGAGCGAGTTTGACCGCTGAATGTGGAATGGATTCGATTTTTATTTTTTTATTTAGACAGGATTTACAGGATTATCAGGATTTTTTTCGCCTGCGGCGAGGGGCCTTTCCGCCGAAGGCCGCATTATCCTGTCGATCCTGCGTGCCGGGGCGTAGCGGAGAGAAGACTGGTTGATTCTGTCCAATTGTTTTTTTTAAAATAAGAATCCATTCCTCTTATTCTTTCAAATTCTATTGATTTAATCGAATAGGAAAGAGCGACACGCGGCGCAAGCGCCTGCGCTGCGCGAGCGATACCATAAGTCTTCAATTTTCAATTTACAATCTTCATTTACCGCTTTGCCGCCTAGTTCCCCAAAATACCTTTCAGCAAGCCTTTGGCGTTTTTTTCAAGCGGTTTGAGTTCCTCTTTCTCAAGGAGTTTTTGCGCCTCTTTGGATTCGAATATCTGCTTTTCGATATTTTGTTTGGCGGCCGCGCTCAGATCGGGGCGAAACTTGGGGGAGGCGAAAGTCCCGGATACCAATATCGGCACAATGAGGCCTGAACGTTCTGCCGCATCGCCCTGACCCTTTATCGTGGCAACCGCTTTGGGCTGGACGCGAAAGTCCAGCGTCTCTTGCACCAGATGCGCCGTCCCGGCTGCATCAATCCGGATAAACGGGGATTTGAGGCTGCTGCCGGGAGTGTTGGCAACGCCGTTTGTGATCGTAAAAGGCATGGCCAACTCGGTGAAATCGGTCCGTGGGCGCGGGCCGCCCGCGGCAGCCATCCCAAAAGCGGATTTAACGTTGCGAGCCATCGATGCCAGATCGATACCGATGATGGCGCCGTCATTGAACCGCAAATCGCCCTTGCCGTTTAAGGTTTTTTTGATTTGCTCAGGTCCATCGCCGATCATGGATAGTTTCAGATCGGCGTTGGTGCGGCCCTCCAGAAAGTCTTTCTCTAAAACATCTTTGAGCAAGGGGTTAACCTGGATGTCGCTGACTCGCAGGTTCAGATCGCTTCTGGGCGTGTTTTGGACCACATTCAGAACGGCGTTGCCGCTTGCATTGCCCTGGTACATTGACAAGTTAATGGGATCCAGGGTAATGACGCCGCCCCTGGCCTTGATTTGAAGCAGGATGTCCTGGACCCTGGCCTTGCTTACCGTCAATTGGCCGATCTTGGCCGTTCCGTCCAGAATCAGACGGCGCAACGGAGCGTAATCGGGTTTCTTGGCACCGGACTCGGCCTTGCCGGTAGATTTATCTGCTGCAGGTTCATCTGCCGGCGGCGGCATATAGCGATCCAGGTCAATTTGATCCAGGGCCAGATCAAACTTCAGATTCGGTTTGGTAAATTCCTTCGCGTCCGCCGAAAAATTCAGCTTGGACTGATCCAGGCTCATGGTTCCCTTGCTCAGGGTCACCCTGGCGGCATCAGCTTTGATATGGGTTTTAAGGGCAACTCGGTCCAGCGCTTTGGGGTCGGCGGTTTCGACCGGAAACTCCCGGCCGAGTTCGGCCATCAGGCGGCGCGGAGAAAACTCCTCAATTTCAATGTCCAGATCGATGCCGGGGTTGGCGAGCGGATTTTCGAGAGATCCTGTCAAGCGTATGGCCAGTTGTTCTAAAGCCTTTAAAGTTAAATCGATCGGAATGGCGGCAATTTGCAGCCCCTGGCCCAAGGGACCGACGGTGCCTTCAATGGACACCGGTTTTTGGTCGACCAGGGCTGAAAAAGCCAGTGCGACGGGGCGCTCCAGAGACACATCCTTCAGTGTCAAATTGATATTTGAGATCTCTTGGCGGGTGCCGACCATGCGGTCTTCCCAAAGGGCGGATCCGTTTTTGATGGCCAGATTGCCGACGGTCAGGGCACTGATCGGCAGATCGAAGGGGCCGGCCTCCGGGGCCGGGTCTTTTTCTCCCGCCTTAGGCGTGGTGTCGGAGGGGGCTTTGGACGGCTGTTCGGGCTGCTCCCAGTTTGCGAGGCCCTTGTCATTTTTTAGCAGGACAATGCGCGGTTCATTTACCACGAAGCGTTTGATTTGAATATCTTTGCCGATCAGCGGCAAGAGCTTTATGCGAACTTCAAAGGATTTGATCGTCACGAAATCTTTATCAACGAATCCGGCGGGGTTGCCCAGGCGCAGATCTGATAACGAAATTCCGGCCCAGGGAAACAGCGAAAGCCGCAGATCATCGCCCACTGAGAATGGGCGCCCGGTTGCAGCAGTCACCCTGTCTTCGAGCATGGGCTTATATTTCTCGGCATCCACGAACATGGGAATGAGCAACATCGCGGCAATGACGACCACGACGAGACATCCGATTATAATCGCACCCCATTTAAGAAAGCTCTTCATAGTGATTCTCCTTTCGAGGTTGTCCTCTTCGCCTACCGAACGGTTTTTGTCCGAGCGTCCCTATTCCGGCAACAGCCGGAATTGACTGTTTAAATTTAGTAACCCCGGTGGGGGGTGTCAAGCGAGGAGCAGAAGAATTAGCTGCACGGATTGTCTGTCTTCGGAACCTATAATCGAGCGTCCTGCCGCTGGTCGCAAGCGTCCAGTCCGATCACAGAAAAGAAACATCAAAAAGCAAATTTTTAGATTTCGGAATGCGGATTTTGGATTTAAGGTATTACCGTATTTTGGATTTTGGATTGCGGATTGCGGATTTAAGGTATTCTGTCTATTTAAATCGACTGAGCGAAGCGAATCCATCATTATTCATTAGTCATTCCCTGAAGTTTCATAAGAGGGCATACCGGGCAAAGAGACTCGAGCCTGATCAGATACAACCCGCGCTATGCGCCTCGAACTTGCGTGGCTTGACACTCGATCGTCTTCCTGCCATACTGGCTAATCAAAATTGCCTGCATCAGCCCATCCCGATCAAGCCTGACACGAGCGAACTGAGCGGCAGTCGTCCCCAATGGAGGATCGGTATGACAGAAAAAGATTGTAGCCGTGATATATTTACCGGGTGGTGCCTGGAGGGATTCAGCGATAAAAACCAGGTGCTGCGCCGGCTTATAATGACACCTTTGCCGTTTAGGATCGGCCGCCAACCAGATCTGGCCTTGTGTCTCGACAGCCTGGAGATTTCCAGGGTGCATGCAGAGATTTTTAAAAAGGAATCAAACCTTTGCATCCGAGATCTGGGAAGCACCAATGGTACCTTTGTCAACTACAAACGCTTGCGGGGGCCTGTCCGACTTTACGATGGCGATATCATCCATTTCGCACAGCAGGAATTCAGGATTGTACATGAAATAATGGATTCTTGCAGTTTCGACGAAAAAACGGATATTTATCAGGGAGAATTGCCACGAAAAATTCCTTACGGTACCCGGGCTCTGCAAAAGCTGATCCACGAAAAGACAGTCACCACCCATTTTCAGCCCCTGGTAAATCTTTTGGACGGCCAGGTATTCGGTTACGAGATACTGGGGCGCGGAGACTTGCCCGGGTTCGAGAAAAGTCCGATCAAGTTGTTTCAAATCGCCTCGACAATCAACATGTCGGCCGAGTTGAGCCACCTTTTCCGCCAGACCGGCGTTTCGCTTGGATCGACTTTGCCCGGCCATCCGATCCTTTTTATCAATACCCACCCTGCGGAAATGGGGGATTGGCAGCGGCTGGTTAAAAATTTTGAACGTCTGCGATCCTCATTCCCCTATCTTCCGTTTACCGTCGAAATCCATGAGGGTGCGGTCACCGATCTCGACCGGATGAGATCGCTGCGATCATTGCTCAAAGAACTTGACATCCGGCTGGCTTACGACGATTTCGGGTCCGGGCAGGCACGTCTGCTGGAATTGACCGAGGTGCCGCCCGATTATCTGAAGATTGATCGCAGCCTGATCCACAACATTCACCAAGCCTCCCCGAAACGACAACGCATGATTGAAATAATTGTTCGTTTTCTCAACGAATCGGGTGTCAAGACCCTTGCTGAAGGGGTTTCCTGTATCGAAGAAGCGCATATCTGCAAACAGCTGAATTTCGATTGTGCCCAGGGATACTACTACGGCAAACCCGCCCCAATTGAGGATTTCTGACTTCAACTAAATTTTTTACGCCTCCAGCGATTCGAATTGGGATTTCGGAATGCAGATTTCAGATTGAAAAAAATCGAGAATCGGGCATCCAGCATCCAGCCATTCGATTTGGGATTTCGGAATGCGGAATTCGGATTGAAAAAAATCGAGCATCCAGCATCGAGTATCAAGCATCGAGCATCCAGCATCGAGTATCAAGCATCGAGCATCCAGCATCGAGTATCAAGCATCGAGCATCCAGCATCGAGTATCAAGCATCGAGCATCCAGCATCCAGTATCGAGTATCAAGAATCGAGCATCCAGCATCCGGCATCGAGTATCAAGCATCGAGCATCCAGCATCCAGTATCCAGAATCCAGTATCAAGTATCCAGCATTAGGATCGGGGGGGCCTTGATATAGTGCTCTTTTTGCGGATCGATTTCTTATTATCAGGTCTTTGGGCCGTGCGGACAACGGTGGCCCTTTTTACCAGGAAGGTTTTTCCGCTTTTATCCTTGATGATGGCCAGACGAAATTTTTCCTCCGGTTCCCAGTGCAGGTTGGGTTTTATGCGATTCAACCGGGTCAGGAAGCTAACGCTGGTTCCCCGCATCACAAGGTGCAGAATTCCGCCTAAAAATTCGGCCCTGACGGGCAATCCACAGCTTTGGACGTATCTATTGAACCTCTTCAGGTCCGACGCCGTCACGTTGTTGAGGTTGAGCAGCGGTCGCATCACTTCAGACGAATTGATTTTTACCCAGCCGGAGCCCGGTGCGAACGCAACGATATCGAAATATTGACGGGCTTCATCCTCCACGTAGAGATTCTTTACCCGGGTGGCTTGATCCGCTCGGACCGGAGCACACAGAGCCAACACCGTTATCATCGTTATCACTGTACCGAATCGATTCATGGAATATCTCCAATGGGATTATAATTTGTAATTTCTCTATCGGCCGCCCGGTGAGAAAGCTTGATTTTTTTCGTCTCCCCACCCGGTGAATTATCTTCCCATCAGCTTGACACACTACCCACTTTTTGCGATACTTCGGCTCGCACGAGAAAATGCCTACCATTTTTGCCGGACGCGGAGTATCGATTTGATCGCCGAGGGTGTGCTCACGAAATCGATACCGGCCCTTCACCTAATCCGCTGTCAACTGCTTGAAAATATTTATCATAAGGCAAGTTTTCGATGAGGGTTCTTTGATATAAAGGACAAACCATATTGAGGGACTGGATGAAGTTCTAGGCGAGACGGGCATAAGAGATGAATTACGATCAAGATATTTCAGGGCTGGGCCGGTTGGATAAATACCAGATAACGCGGGTTATCGGCAAAGGCAGTTCGGGGGTTGTCTACGAAGGATTCGATGCCTCCCTGCAGCGAAAAGTGGCCATTAAAGTGGTCAGGTCGGAAGGCTTCGACCCCGAAGAGACCGTGATGAAATCCCGATTCGAGCGGGAGGCGCTGGCGGTTGCAGGATTGAGCCACCCCAATATTGTAACCATCTTTGACTACGGTGAATTCAAGAAAAGTCCCGCCATCGTCATGGAGTACGCCCGGGGCCGTACTTTAAAAGAGTATGTGGACAAAGGCAAGCCCCTTGCAATCAAAGAGATTGTAAGCATCATGTCTCAAATTTTGGATGCCCTTACCTACTGCCACAAAAGAAATATCATCCACCGTGATATCAAGCCGGCCAATATGATTCTAACGGATGACAATGTAGTCAAAGTGATGGATTTCGGGGTTGCCCATGTGGACTCATCGGAACTCACGCGAACCGGGGCAATCATCGGCACACCCAGTTACATGTCACCCGAGCAGTTCTCCGGCCGGAAAGTGGATGGGCGCTCGGACATCTTTTCCACCGGCGTTATCCTCTATGAACTGCTTACAGGAGAAAGGCCGTTTATCGGGGCCAGTATCACTTCCATCATGCACGATGTGGTCAATATCCAGCCGCGTGTGCCGTCCAAGGTCAACAATCGAATTTCAGCCGCTTTTGACAGCGTTATCAGAAAGGCTTTGGCTAAAGATCCGGACAAACGGTTTCAAACAGCGCAGGAGTTCGCTGCGGCCCTCAAACAGGCCTTTAAGAAAAGCGTGCATACTGCAGCGGGCACCTCCATCTGGAATAACTATAAGTTGTTGGCGGCAGGGGTGTTGATTGCGGCGATAATCCTTATTATGATCGGTACCAATTTAGTTCCTTACCTCAAACAAGTTGCCACGGAAAACAAGCCGCCAGGTACGCCGGCCGATTTAAGTGAAATGATCCTGATCCCCAAAGGTGAATTTATCATGGGATCGGACAAGTACACGAACGAAAGACCGCTGCAAACGATCTACCTCGACAGCTACCATATCGACCGATTTCTGATTACCAACGAGGATTTTAGCTTATTTGTAGAAGCAACCGGCTACCGGACTGATGCCGAAAAGGCCGGCTACGGAAATGTAAGATTCGGATATCGTTGGAAAAAAGTTCCCGCAGCCCATTGGAGGAGTCCCGATGGGCACACCTCCATCGAAGGAAAAGAAAATCATCCGGTTACGCAGGTATCCTTTAACGATGCCCTGGCCTATTGCGAGTGGAAAGGAAAGGATTTGCCGACAGAGGCCCAATGGGAAAAAGCAGCCAGGGGGGCGGAAGGAAGTGAGTACCCATGGGGAATCTCCGAACCGGATGATACCCTGGCCAACTATGATGATATCATCGGCACGACAACCGCTGTCGATCAATACCCAAAAGGAAAAAGCGTTTACGGTGTTTACGATATGGCCGGAAACGTGAACCAATGGTGCAAAGATTTCTATGCTGTCGGGGCAAGGGAAATCGAGAATCCAACCGGACCTGCCGGCGGGAAAGAACACGTTGTCAAAGGAGGCTCTTTTATCGAGGGGGGGGGGACAATTTGCGCGCGGCCCACAGGAATCGTTACGATTCGAACTACACCAGCTATTTGTTCGGCTTCCGCTGTGCTAAATAAGCTTTAATTGTACCGAATTGAGGGGTTGGGGGGGGGAATTGAGGGATTTAGGAATTTAGGGATTGGGGAAATAATTTAGGGATTTAGGAATTTAGGGATTGGGGGATTAAAGGATCAATTAAAAAGATAGAATTCCTTCAATTCCTGAATCCCTCAATTCCTGAATTCCTCCATTAAGGATCCAGCCCAGATAGCCGAGTTGAAAAAAAATGTATAACCGCAGAGGCAAATTTGTCACATTCGTGAAATTGCTTCTCACTGCGCTGTGCACAGGCGCTCTTTTTTGGGCAGTCGGCGCAAACGAATGGCCTTCTGCACTTGCCCTAAAGAAGCCTTTTTCCGGGGATAACCATGCCCTAATTATCGGGATCGGCAACTATGACCAATGGCCAAAACTAATAAGCCCTGAAAAAGACGCCCAAGAAATAGCCCGTATTTTAACCAAACGCTATAATTTCAAAAAAGAAAATATCGTTCTCCTGACCGATAAATCAAGCGCCAGACCCACCCGCAAAACCATCCTTTCCTACCTGGAAAATTATGTCGCCAAGCTGACCGAAAACGATCACCTGTTGATCTTTTTTGCCGGCCACAGCACCGAGGACGATAATGGTGAAACCTACTGGATTCCAATAGATGGCGGCAAACGGAGCAAGCTTTCCTGGTTGAAGCATTCGGATCTCAGCCAAAAGTTTTTCGCCTCCCAAAATTTAAAATGTAAAAGTCTATACATCATCAGCGACTCACTCTTTTCCAAAAAACTTTTTAAAAGGTCATTCATCCGGATCTCGCCGCGTGACCTGCGATATACGGATAAGCTGAAGGAATTGGCATTGCTGCAATCCCGCAAGCTTATCGCTTTGGGCGAAGAACATTGGGAGCCGATGGATTGGACCGATGGATTTGGCCTTTTTACCTATTATTTCCGTCAGGCCCTGTTGGAGGACTGGCCGGAAATCGTCGATTTTGAAAACATGATTTTTTTTGATGAAAAAAGAATCGTACTGCCCGTTCTCAAGCGGACGGGAGTCAGGATGCTGCGCGGCAGGTTGAGGCGTTCGCCGGACAGGGGCGGTGAGTCATTTATCGCGCTGGCCGCCCGTTCTCCCGCGGTCGATATCGCTGAGATAAAAGTGAGTCCCCAAAGCGTTCAGGCCGGAGACAGTGTCCTGGTGGAGGTCAAGACCGCCGGCCTCGCGGACGAGGTGTATGTCGAGTTCGAAGGCAAAAGGCATCTCATGGGGGGCGAGGGCGCCGAGTGGAAACGCGCTATTCAGGTGAGCAAAGCGGGAACGCATTCCCTCACCGTCACGGCCTACAACCGGGGCGGCGATCCGGGCAAAAAGAAAACGGGCTATGTTGCGGCTGTTGCCAAAGGGGTCAATGTCATTCATGCCATGGTAAGTCCCTCCAAAGGTTTCCCGGGGGACCGATTTCAGTTCAAAGCTACCACGGATTCACCCGCGAAAAGCGTGACGTTGATCATGGGCGGCAAGCGCTATATGATGCTGGGCTCCGGCACAAAATGGGAACTGAGCACCGAGCTGAACGAAAAAGGGTCGATTGAATTTTCCGTGTCCGCAGGCAATAAAGATGGATTGGAAGGTGCGGCCAATGGTGGCGTTGTTCTTGTGGAATCCCGGCCGGTGAAGGTAATGGCGGTACAGATTAATCCGGAGTCGGTCTACCTGGGGGACGACTTTGTGATCCGGGCTCAGACGGACCGTCCGGCCCGGGCGGTTGCCCTGGAAATCGACGGGTTGAGCTATTCCATGCACGGTTTCGGCAAACAGTGGGAATACCGCCCAGCGATCTCTCAACTCGGCAGAAAGGAATTTGCGGTTGTTGCCAAAAATTTTGAAGATCGGCCCGGGCCTGAACGGATCGGGGAAGTTATCATACAGCGCCGGCCATTACCCCTGGCGGCTGTAACCCAGGTCACTGTAAGTCCGAAAGAAACATATGCCGGGGAGCAGTTTGTGATTAAAGTCCGGACCTCGGACCCAGCGGAAAAGGTCTTTCTCAAACTGGCAAACACCCGTTATTTGATGGGCGGTGCGGGAAGCGAGTGGGTTTATCTGGCAACGGTGAAACGGTTGGGACCGAGCCGCTATTCGTTGGCGGCCATCAATGCGGATGGCAAGCAGGGCCCGGTCAAAGAAGGACGACTCACCATCCTGAAAAGGCCGGCCGAAAAGGTGAATGTCAGCCGGCTGGAAGTGGATCCCGGTAAAGGGTACGTGGGGGAGCAGTTTCGCTTCACGGCCACTACGGATCTGCCGGCCGAACATGTGATGATGGTTATCGGCGACCAACGATATACCATGCAGGGATCCGGCACAAATTGGCAAATGACCACCACCCTGGCTGACATCGGTGTGATCGATTTTTCCACGAGTGCAATTAATAAAGATGGTGTTGAAGGTGCCTTCAGAAGCGGCATCTTGCTGGTGGAAGCGCATCCGGTCAAGGTGGTTGGGGTACAGGCGGCACCGGCGGCGATTTACAGTGGGGAGGAGTTTGTGATCGAGGCCCGGACGGATCGTCCGGCCCAGTCCGTAGCGTTGCAAATGGATGGGCTGACTTACGCCATGCAAGGTTCCGGCAAGCAGTGGCACCTGCGCCGCACCATTGCCGAGATCGGCAAGAAGCGATTTAGCCTGGCCGCCAAAAATATCGAAGAAAAACCGGGTCCGCAGCAGCCCGGGGAGGTCGTCATCCAGCGCAGGCCGCTGCCGCTGGCGCAGGTGGCGGATGTGTCGGTGAGTCCGACCGAGCTATATGCCGGCAAGCCGTTTGTGATCAAGACCCGGACCACCGCGGCGGCGGACAGGGTTTATGTCGAGATCGGCGGTGAGCGGCACCTGATGGACGGTGCGGGGACGGAGTGGATTTATTTGGCGATGCTGGATGAGGTGGGGACGAGCCGCTACAAACTGGTTGCCAGAAATGCCGACGGCCGGGAAGGGGCGGCCAGAGAAGGACAGCTGACGATTATCAAGCCGCCGGCGGGTCCGGTAAATGTGGCCCGGCTGCAAGTGAGTCCCCCCAGGGGGTATGTGGCCGAAAATTTTTCGTTCAAGGTCGAAACGGATGAACCGGCAACCCGGGTGGATATCGTTATCGGCAGCACGGGTTATACAATGAGGGGGTCGGGGCGGAGGTGGTTTTTAGACCGTCAGATAGAACAAAGAGGGATGATCGATTTTTCGGTGACGGCGACCAATGAGGATGGCAAGCCGGGGGGATCCCAGAGCGGGTTATTCATGGTGGCGGCGCACCCGGTCAACGTGGTCGAGGTGCTTACGGCTCCTGAGGCAATTTACAGCGGTGAATCGTTTGTGATTCGGGCCCGGACGGATCGTCCGGCCCAGGGCGTCGCCATGCAAATGGACGGATTGATCTACGCCTTGGAAGGCGCCGGCAAGCAATGGCAGTTGCGCCGGACGATCGCTGAGATCGGCCGGAAAAAATATACCCTGATCGCCAAAAATATTGAGAACAAGCCCGGGTTGCAGCAAGCGGGTGAGATCACCATCCAGCGTCGAGCCCTGCCGCTGGCGGAGGTGGCCAAGGTATCCGTGAGTCCGAAGGAGATCTACGCCGGGGAACAGTTTGTGATCAGAGTTCAGACAACCGTCCCCGCGGACAAAGTATATGTCGACATTGACGGCCGAAGGCATTCAATGGACGGTGCCGGCACAAAGTGGAGTTATCTAACGACGGTGGATCGCATCGGGACGAGCCGCTTCAAAGTGTTGGCCGTTAATTCCGACGGCAAGTCGGGAAAACGACGAGACGAACGGATAGCCATCGCCGAGCGGCCGGCTGAAGTGGTGAGTGTGGCGAAATTAAGCGTGAATCCCGGTAAGGGGTACGTGGCAGATTTATTTTTGTTTAAAGCTGAAACGGATAGATTGGCTAAGCGGGTAAATCTTGTCATATCTGGTACGACATATGAAATGAAAGGTTCCGGCCAAAAGTGGTATCTTGAGCGCCAGATTGAGGAAAGAGGCACGATCGCCTTTTCGGTGTCAGCGACCAATGAAGATGAGCGGCCGGGAGGCTCAAAAATCGGCTTTTTTACGGTGGAAGCGCATCCGGTCAAGGTGGTTGGGGTACAGGCGGCACCGGCGGCGATTTACAGTGGGGAGGAGTTTGTGATCGAGGCCCGGACGGATCGTCCGGCCCAGTCCGTAGCGTTGCAAATGGATGGGCTGACTTACGCCATGCAAGGTTCCGGCAAGCAGTGGCACCTGCGCCGCACCATTGCCGAGATCGGCAAGAAGCGATTTAGCCTGGCCGCCAAAAATATCGAAGAAAAACCGGGTCCGCAGCAGCCCGGGGAGGTCGTCATCCAGCGCAGGCCGCTGCCGCTGGCGCAGGTGGCGGATGTGTCGGTGAGTCCGACCGAGCTATATGCCGGCAAGCCGTTTGTGATCAAGACCCGGACCACCGCGGCGGCGGACAGGGTTTATGTCGAGATCGGCGGTGAGCGGCACCTGATGGACGGTGCGGGGACGGAGTGGATTTATTTGGCGATGCTGGATGAGGTGGGGACGAGCCGCTACAAACTGGTTGCCAGAAATGCCGACGGCCGGGAAGGGGCGGCCAGAGAAGGACAGCTGACGATTATCAAGCCGCCGGCGGGTCCGGTAAATGTGGCCCGGCTGCAAGTGAGTCCCCCCAGGGGGTATGTGGCCGAAAATTTTTCGTTCAAGGTCGAAACGGATGAACCGGCAACCCGGGTGGATATCGTTATCGGCAGCACGGGTTATACAATGAGGGGGTCGGGGCGGAGGTGGTTTTTAGACCGTCAGATAGAACAAAGAGGGATGATCGATTTTTCGGTGACGGCGACCAATGAGGATGGCAAGCCGGGGGGATCCCAGAGCGGGTTATTCATGGTGGCGGCGCACCCGGTCAACGTGGTCGAGGTGCTTACGGCTCCTGAGGCAATTTACAGCGGTGAATCGTTTGTGATTCGGGCCCGGACGGATCGTCCGGCCCAGGGCGTCGCCATGCAAATGGACGGATTGATCTACGCCTTGGAAGGCGCCGGCAAGCAATGGCAGTTGCGCCGGACGATCGCTGAGATCGGCCGGAAAAAATATACGCTGATCGCCAAAAATATTGAGAATAAGCCCGGGTTGCAACAAGCTGGTGAGATTACTATCCAGCGTCGAGCCCTGCCGCTGGTGAACGTGGCGGAGATCTCGGTGAAATCGAAAACGGTTTATGCCGGGGAGCAATTTGTGATCAAGGCCCGGACGAATGCTGCAGCGGACAGGGTATCCGTCGAGATCGAAGGCGAACATTTTTGGATGGAAGGCGCAGGAACCGAGTGGATTTATCTGGCAACATTGGATCGGATCGGGATCAGCCGCTATGCTGTGACTGCTATTAATGCGGATGGTAACGCCGGGCCGATTAAAGAAGACCGTATCACCCTCGTCAAACGGCCGGCCGTGGCGGTAAGTGTCGCTGAACTGGAAGTGAATCCCACCAAAGGATATGCCGGACAGACATTTACGTTTAAAGCCGCCACGGACCGGTCTGCTGAGCAGGTAGAGCTGGTCCTGGCCGGTAAACGTTACAAAATGAAGGGCGAGGACCGGCAGTGGCTATTGGCCCTCAGCGTGGGTGAGGTAGGCAGCCAGGAGATCGAGATAATTGCCACCAATAAAGATGGTATGGAAGGCCGCCCCGAAAAAGGCATCCTTGTGGTCGAAGCCCATCCAGTGAAAGTGGCTGATCTGCAGGTAACCCCCAGGACACTTTATACCGGAGATGACTTGTTGATTCAGGTGGTGACGGATCGCCCGGCGAAATCGGTTTCATTGCAGATGGGAGGCCTGACCTATGATATGATTGGCTCCGACAAACAGTGGCAGCTTGAGAAGAGGGAGCGGGTTGCCGGCCAGAAGAAATTTACGGTTATTGCCCGAAATATCGAAAACAAACCGGGTCCCCCGAAGCCCGGAACCATAACCGTGAAGCAGTTGGCAACGCGGGTACCTGCAGTGACAGCGGTTTCGGTTAGCTCGGCGCTGGTTTTTGTCGGACAACAGTTTGCAATTGAGGCCCAAACCAATATCCCGGCCGATTCGGTGCGCCTGGCGATTGATGGTAAAATGCACATTATGGGAGGCTCCGGCACCAGCTGGCATTACACGACCAGCGTCGATAAACCGGGTGAGGTCAATTTCCGGGTGTCCGCCCGCAACAAGGAAGGCCGGGAAAGCAAACCCAAAGCAAGTTCGGTAACTATCGCCCGGAAGATTGCAGAAACCATCCGGGTCGCCAAGCTGGAGCTGAATCCAAGCAAAGGGTATACGGGAAGACAATTTACTTTCAAGGCCGAGACCGACGAACCGGCCAATAGCGTTTTTCTGATTGTGGGCGGGAATCGTTACGAAATGAAAGGCTCCGGAAAAAATTGGCGGCTGACCCAAAAAATATTAAAACCCGGTGAGCTGCAGGTAAATGCGATAGCGATAAATGAAGCCGGGGACGAAGGTGCCGTAAAGACAGCGCTGTTGAATGTATTAGAACGGGTTATAGCCGAATATAAATGCAATAAAGACGGCACGGTCACGAACAATCAAACCGGCCAAACCAGATCCCGTTTCGCGGACAACGGCGACGGCACCATCACAGATTTGTGCACCGATCTGATGTGGCTAAAACAACCTAAGCGAGTCGCCGTTAACTGGCGTGAAGCCCGTGAATTTTGCAAGGAACTCAATACCAAAAAATATAAAGGGTGGCGGCTGCCGACTCTCAAGGAAATGAACAAGTTGATCGACAAGCGCCAAAAAGACCCGGCCTTGCCCCTCAGGCATCCGTTTTCCGAGGTCCATACCTACAAACCATACTGGACCAAGACCGATTCACGCCCGCCGCTGTACGTCTACCAAATGGACCTGTCGCGCGGTCGCAGACAATCTGCGAGCAAAAGGAGAAATGCCAATGTGTGGCCGGTGCGGTATACGCAATAGGGAGGTTCAGGGTTCTGGGTTCAGAGGTTCTGGGTTCAGAGGTTCTGGGTTCAGAGGTTCAGAGGTTCTGGGTTCAGAGGTTCAGAGGTTCAGAGGTTCTGGGTTCAGGGTTCTGGGGTTCGGAGGTTCTGGGTTCAGAGGTTCAAGGGTTCAAGGTTCAGAGGTTCTGGGTTCAGGGTTGAAGGCGGAGGGTGGGGGGTATAAGACAAAGGTTTAGGGTATAGGGTGCAGGCCAGAAGGTCTAAAATATAGGCATTACGGGAAACGGTTCAGCCCGGCGGTTGGCAAAAAAGAAGCCGGTCAAATCGAAAAAGAAAATTTCCAGGTTCATCGTGTTATCTATGATTGTGGGAGCGGTTTTCAACCGCGATTTACCCGGTCTATCATATATTTATAATTGAGATTTTATATGAGGGGTTCTAAAGGTTGTAATTGACCTATTACAACCACTGGGTTGGTAAACCTATTGCCTCGATCAACTCAAATAACTCAGTAATCCCAAAAAACTCGACAACCTTCCTCAACTCTCGATCATAACCTTTGAACCTCTGAACCCTGAACCTCTGAACCTCTGAACCCCTGAACCTCTCAACCTATTTCCTATTCAATTCTTTGATGACTTCATCGGTGATGTCGACGCTTGGGTCCAGGTAGCCGATGACGTTAGCATCCTTCAAGATAATCGTATAGTTCAGCCTTTTGGCGACTTTTTTCAGGACGCCGTCGGCCTTTTGCAGGATGATGGAAACCAACTGCCGGTCCTCGCGCAGGATATCTTCCTTGACGTCGGAAACCAATCTCTGATACTCTTTATTGGATTTTTGAAGGGCAAGCAATTTGGTTCGCTTATCCTGGGCCGACATTTTGTCGCCCGCCTTGTTGATAAGTTCACGCAGTTCATTGACTTCACGTAGTTTGGCGGCCACAACGGTCTCTTTATCCTGCCGCATTTTCTGAAACTCGTCTCTGGCGGCCTGTCCCATTTTCGATTCATTGACCAACCGCTGCAGGTTGATGAAGCCGACCTTGGCTTCGGCATAAGTCGATGTCCGTGCCAGCATTGCCATAACAATCATACTTGCCAACAACACAATACCGATGTTTCGCATATTGTTCCACTACCTGATAGATTTCTATAAATCCAGCATAAGTTGACAATTTACATTGCGTTTCAGGTAACCGCAACATATTATTCGTCCCAAGTTATAAAAACATCCAACTTGTTTTCTGGCAAGTTTCCGGAATTTAATTATCGCTCTCTACGGGCACTTCATCTTCTTCAATCAGCACCGATTCTTCCTCTAACTGCTCTTCTTCTTCCTCAAGCTCCTCCAACTCTTCTTCGAGTTCCTCTGCCAAATCTGCATACGCAATTTCGATTATGACCGACTCTTCCCTGAAAAACTCCGCCCTCAATGCTCTTTGCATTACCTGCTCGAGTCTTATTTGCTGACTGGTCGCTTGCGGGATAACTTCCGTTCCCAAGCTACCTAAGCCATAGGTATTCCCGCTGTTCAGCAAGATAAATACAGCCGGTTCGGGCAAAATTACGGCCGATGGCGGGGGAAACGCGTCAAGCCTGCTTGTCTCAAACATTTGACCGGAAAGGTTGATATTTGTTTTTTGGGAGAGAGTAATCGTGAAATCAGACACATCGGCGGTTGGCGCATGCTCTATGCCTAGAGTTTGCGCTTTAATGTCCGCCTTTTCAGCTGAAAAGGTTCCGGATTGATCCTGCCCGTCAATTACACCGTTTTGGGCGGTCAAAATCAAATTTTCTTTTGTTTCCACCTTTCCGTCAAGCAGGATTCGGTTGCCGGCAGTCAATTCCATATTGCTGCCATTTCCCGTTGTTTTTAATTCAGCATTGGGTTTGATAATCAAATCTCCGGATCCGTCAGTTCCTGCCGTCACCGTTGTCCGATCAACTGCTGAAACCAGACTTGAGATCGCAATATCATCTTGAGAACTCAGGGACACCGTATTTGGAGCGATTACACCATTGATTGTTATATTGTCCGTCCCGGAAATGGCAACATTTCCGGAGGTAGTTATTTGAGCATTGGAATTTATTGCTTTTCCAGAGATATTAATGTCACCCGTCACCGATTCAAGGGTGTTACTGACGGTAACCCTATCGTCTGCAGTTAACAGAATACGACCGTTGACACTCTGGATGCCGTCGTTGACCAGCATGTCCGAGGTCGTCCCATTGGCGTCCAGGCTCACGGTGCCCGGCCCAACAGTGGTGACGGCATTGCCGGCCCCGGCATTGTCCACTGTCAACGTGCCGCCGGTAGCGACCTGAATGTTGCCCGCCGTGGCCTGTGCCGCCTTGAACACCGTCAGTGCGTCGGTCTCGGCCATGACGATATTGCCGCCGGTGGCATTGTCGATGTCCAGCGATGCCACTTCGGTCTCGATGGCCCCGGTGCTGCCCACTCCGGTCACCGCATCAATGACCAGCCTTCCGGTGGCGGCTTCGACGTCCTCGCCGCCGGTGTCGCCGCCGTCCACGATGCCGCCTTCGGTGCTGGTCAGCGTCACCGCCGTGTTGCTATTGTTCGTCGTAACCAGCCGGCCCAGGGTGATGTCCCCGTCGGCCGTCAGGCTGATGGAGCCGCTACCCGCATCGATCACCGTGCCGTCAACCATGGTCAGTGCGCCGCTGGCCGCCCCGCCGTTGTCGGCATCGGCGGTGAACCGGACGTTGCCGGCCGTGCTGCCCACGTCCCCATCGGCCTCAAAGATGATGTCGTTGTCCGCTGAGACCGTGATGGCGCCGTTGACACTCCGGATGCCGTCGTTGACCCGCACATCGGAGGCGGCTCCATTGGCATCCAAGGTCACCGAGCCACCACCGACAGTTGAGATGGCGTTGGCGCCCCCGGAATTGTCAACCGTCAAAGTACCTCCGGCTTTTACATCGATAGAACCGTTGGCTTTGCTAAGACTGGTCAAGGTCAGCGCATCGGTCTCGTTCAGATAAATACCACCGGCGCCCGTAGAACTGCCCGATAGCACCTCTGCTACTGTGGTGTTGATGCGGGATCCTGCAGTGCCAACCGCCCCGGCGGCTGTAAAGCTCAGATCATCGCCCGTGACCGAGCTGTTGGCGTCGGCATCTGTTATGGCGGCCGCCGAGGTCAGACTCACATCGGCGTCACCGGCCGCGTTGATCGTACCGACCTCGATGTCGCCGGCCGTGGTGGCTAAAATAATGTCATCGCTGTCTGTGCCGCCGGTGGTCACGACATTGCCCGCCGTCACCACTCCGCCGGCCGTTACATCGATTAAACCGTTGGCATTGTTAAGACTGGTCAGAGTCAGTGCATCAGTCTCGTTCAGATAAATACCACCGGCACCCATTGAACTTCCCGAAAGTACTTCCGCCACCGTGGTGTTGATGGGCGCTGCAGCAGCTCCCACCGCCCCGGCGGCTGTAAAGCTCAGATCATCGGCCGTGACCGAGCTGTTGGTGTCGGCATCGGTTATGGCGGCCGCCGAGGTCAACCTCACATCAGCGCCACCGGCCGCGTTGATCGTACCGACCTCGATGTCGCCGGCGGTAGTGGCTAAAATAATATCATCGCTGTCTGTGCCGCCGGTGGTCACGGCACTAGCCGCTGTGATCGCTCCACCGGCTGTCACACCGATTCGGCCGGTCGCACTAAGACTGGTTAAAGTAATCGAATCGATTTCATTGATGAAAATGCTGCTGCCGGCAGATGCACCGACGCTGGTCACCCTTATTTCCAATGGATTGCCAACTCCAATTCCACCTCCAGCAGTCATGTTCAGATTTCCGTTGACCGCCTCAACCTCCAGGTAGGTGTCTCCGCCATCTATTATGGATCCGCCGCTGTTCAGCACGACGGCTGTGGCCGTATCGTTTGCAGTTCGGAGGCCGCCTAGTATCATATCGTTCTTCGCCGTGAGCTGAATTGTCGAGGTTCCGGCATCAACCAATGTTCCATCAGCCATTGTCAACGCGCCACCGGAGTTGTATGTGATTGGGTTCGTCGCCGTCACATTACCGGACGTGTCAATGCCCGCAGCCCCGGTGAGGCTAATCGCTCCGTCAGAAACAATTTCGCCGGCCGCGGCGATCGTCAGTGTAGCCGTATCGGCGTTGAGCGTAACGATGCCGCTGCCGGTCGTGATGATGCCTGCATTGACCGTGATGGACTCGTTGATAATGTTCACCCCCGCTGCGGCGTTAGTGGCTATAGCTCCGTCTGTGCCGGCCGTGAAATTGCCAAGGTTCAGCGTTGTCGTGCCGTCACCCGCGTTCTGCACAAAACTGGACGACCGCACGCCGTTGGCGGTTACGTTCTCCGCAGAGCTGACCGTGATCGCGCCAAGCGGTGTCGTATTGCCAACCAGACCTGCAAAGAGAACATCACCGGTCCTGCCGGCAGTCAGGCCCAAGGTCTCCGTGAATGCGGTCGTGGCGTCCAACGCGCCGTTAAAAAGGATATCGGCTCCCGCCGGTACCGCTCCACCATTGGTCGTGTCGACTGTCGTGTTGTCAGCCAAAACCGTATCGCCCGTCACGCTCCAGGTCCCACCTGCGGTGATGTAGGCGCTGTTCAGCGTGGTGGTGCCCGTGTAATTCTGCTCACCGGTCGTGGTCACATTCTGCAGTCCGATAGTTGCGCCAGTAGCCGTTAGGCTGGCCAGCGGCGTGGCGTTGCCTACATTACCGCTAAATAGAATATCACCCGTGCCGGCGGTCAGCGTCAGGTCAAAATTCCCCTGCACGTTATCGCTATAGGTGATGGTGCCGATGCCGGCCCCGGTGCTCAGGGCGACATCACCGGTCAGGGTCAGCGCGGCGGCCAGGCTGATGTTATCGTTGCTGGTAGTGATGTTGCCGGCCGCGATGACCGTGCCCGCCCCGTTTTGAGTGAACGAACCGTCCAAGGTCATGTCGCCTGCCGCGGTAATGGTCAGCAGCCCTGCGTTGGTGATCTCCAGCGCCCCATTGCTGGTGGTCGTCACTGTATTGTTGATGTTCACCGTGCCGGCCGTGATGTCGATGCCTTCATCGTCGACGGCCACGGTGTTCTCAAAGTCCAGATTGGCCGCCGAGACCACCTGCAAACCGCTCAACGGCGTGCCCGCACCCACCGCGCCGTCAAAATCAATATCGCCGGTGCCGGCGGTCAGCGTCAGGTCAAAATTCCCCAGCACGTTATCGCTAAAAATGATGTTGCCGATGCCCGCCCCGGAGGTGTCGATGTCCACATTGCCGGTCAGGGTCACCGCGTTGGTGAACGTCACGTTGTCGTCGCCGGTGTCGATGTCGCCGGCCGTGGACAGCGCTCCGCCCAGGGTTGCGCCGAAGGTCACGGCCCCGCCGGCGTTGATGTCGCCGGTCGCCGCAATCGTGGTCAGCCCCGCCGCGTCGATAGCCACCGTGCCGTCCACTGTGATCGCGCCGTCAATGCCGATGGTGGAGCCGGCATCGTAATCCAGGTTGGTGCCGCTGGCGACCGCCGCGGTTTGTGCGATCGTGCCGCCGCTGTTCACGTCAATGGTCGTGGTGGCTGCGATGTCCCCGCCAAAGGCCACGCTGGTGGTGGCATCCTGAATGTTCAAAGAATTGATTGTCAGCGCCTGGTAGGACTGCACGGCGCCGTCGCGCACCGTCAGGTCGCCGCCGCCGGTCAGGGCCTGGGCCAGGGTGATGTTGCCGGCCGGACCCGCATCCAGAGCCAGGTTGTTGCCGCCTGTGGCCACCGTCGAATTAAATGCAATGCTGCCGGCCGCCGCCCCGGCAGTGTCGATGTCCACATTGCCGGTCAGGGTCACCGCGTTGGTGAACGTCACGTTGTCGTCGCCGGTGTCGATGTCGCCGGCCGTGGACAGCGCTCCGCCCAGGGTTGCGCCGAAGGTCACGGCCCCGCCGGCGTTGATGTCGCCGGTCGCCGCAATCGTGGTCAGCCCCGCCGCGTCGATAGCCACCGTGCCGTCCACTGTGATCGCGCCGTCAATGCCGATGGTGGAGCCGGCATCGATATTTAAAGATCCTACATTTAACACCTCATCAATCACTACTGTTCCAGTATGATCAAGTGCAAAACTCCCTGCGCCGGTATCAATGGTCCCGGCTCCAGTCACGTTGTTGTCAAAGTTAACACCAGAACTCTGAAAAAAACCGCCGTTGGTATTAATGGCCGCATTGATATTCACACTTCCGGCACCACTGGGTGCTCCCCCCCCGGTGGCGTCATTGGCATTGAAATCAAGATTAAGACTGAATGTCCCTGCTACATGAGAAATTGGAAAATTAATGATTATATCATCATGTGCATTGAGAGTTAGGGTTCTATTGGCATCAATGCTGCTGAAGTCTAAGACGGTTGCCAAAGTGATATCACCAGTTTCAGCCCCACCATCGCCGGTTGTTATGCTGACGTCCGCCCCTGCTCCATCCGCCCCCAAAGCATTGAGCAGGTCTGCAATATTTAGATTGGAGCCGTCAGCAGTAGACTGGAAGGCAAACTCAGAACCTACGGTTACCGATGGGTCGGTGGAAATTGTAATATTGTGTGGGTCGAGAAGCCACTCACCAGCAATACCATTCTGTCCGCTTGCGTCAATCAAAGCACCGCCTATATCCAGATAGCCCCCAGAAGTCTCGATAAATCCTCCAGCGCCGGAGTTGTCACCGCCTCGCGCCGTGATTGCACCATAAACACGGGTGGTTTCATCCGCCCAAACGATCACTTCGCCACCATCCCCATCAGTGAGCGCGTCTGCGGTAATGGCAGCCTCAGAGCTTACATAGGCATTCGAGGCATTGGGGATATCCGGATTCTTGCCCTGGAAATCCCCTCCCATCAGGACGGTGCCGCCGCCTGCGTCGCCGGAGACATTGATGACGGCATTGTCAAACAGTCCCACCTTTTCACCGAGCACATGGACGGTGCCGCCGGTTTGGCCGGCTTCCTTGCCGGAGGCGTCCAGGACGCCGCTGTTGGCCACGATGCCCCGGTCTCCACCCATCAGCTTGATGACGCCGTTTTGGCTGACCAGGGTCCTGGCCTCGATCACACCCTCGTTGTTGACGACCGACTTGATCGCCTCGTAGGCGGTTTTGGCGCTGAGGATCACCTGGCCGCCGTCGGCGCTGATTTCGCCCGTGTTGCTGATACTTTCGGCCAGAGGCTTGCCGTCCGGGCCGAGGACCTTGTCCTTGATGCTTTCATCCACCGCAAAGCCGATCAGATCATTGCCTTCAAAGTTTAACGTGACGCGTTCACCGGCACCGATAAAGACCTTGCCCAATTCGGCGAAGATGAGGCCTTCGTTGCGTACCGCCGGCGCCATCAGCGATACGTGACCGCCTTCGGCTGCCTGAATGATTCCCTGATTGGCGATGGAGGCGAGGGATTTATTGGGGTTTTGGGTGAAGCGGTAGTTTTCCGCCAGAAAATCTTCGTTGGATATATCCAGGGTGCTGGCAACAAAGGTGTTGACATTGATTTCACCGCTGGGGCCGACCAGGATTCCATTCGGATTGATGAGAAATATCCCGCCATTGGCCTGCAGCAGACCAAAGATTTCCGACGGGTCGCCGCCGGTGACACGGTTCAGTGCGACAGAGCCGCTGCCGGGCTGCAAGAATTTGACAGCCTCGGGCCGGGCAATACTAAAGCCTTTCCAGTTTATAATCGCCTTGTTGGTGGCCTGATTGACATGCATGTTGTGCGTATCGACCTGGTTGATTTGAGCCTGGCCGGCAACCACCTGTCCTCCCTTTGGAAAGGCATGGGCATACTGGGGAAATATCACCAGCAACATGATGTAAAAAAACAGAAGATTTTTTCTCATGGTATGGAAAGACCGTATCGTTCTAATTTTTCCACCCTCCTCAGTTGAGTCCTAGCCAGGGTGCCGTATGTCACAACGTTTAGAAGAACCACCCGAGCTCGATGCTAGAAGAATCCATAAGTACCTGAAAAATATAAATAATTAGATTTTCCTGTTTCTTTCCTGTCTGTGGGCCATCCGATATCAAATCTGAAAGTTAAGCGATCCTTGTAGTACAGTCGAAGGCCACCCCCATATCCGCTTAGATTCTGGTTGTTTCTTTCACCGGACAAGGCGTCCGTGACGTAAGCGCCGCCTGTGTCGAACCAGGCTGCCAATTGCAGCATCTGGCCCACCCTTTGGTTGAAAAGGATTTTATCCCCGAGCAAAGGTGGCGCAAACAGAAGTTCGGACGAAAAGGTGTAACCGGTGTCACCCAAAAACGTTGCGGGCTCGTGCCCCCGGACCCAGAAATAACCGCCAATCGGAAATTGTTCGATCGGCAGGAGTCGGTTGGGTGAATATTGGCCCTGGAACCTCAACAACAGGTTCGTATATCCGTAAATTTTCTGTATTCGTGTGAGATACGTATTCAGATAGATGTATTCCTCATCGATTTCAAGTCGGCTGGGTGGAGTTCTACTGCCAAAATCGACATCCCCGGTGTGCAATTCGAGTGAAAAAATGGTCTTTCCCAGATATCGGTCGACGCTGTCATAGCCGAAGGCCAGGTAGACAGCGTTAAACTCGTCGGTACTTTGATCTGTATCCAGAATTTCCTGCTCCACCTTTTTGTGCTCAACCCCCAAAGTCATGATCGCATTTTTGTCCCTAGCCCTGACCAGAGGGTGTGATATTTTCGCACCGAAAACCTCCGTATCGCCCTCTTGACCCAAGTCCTCGAACTGTTTACCCACCGAAAAATTAGCTGTCAGGTATTCTATAGAGTGGACGCATAAACGTAAAAATTCTCATTATATCAGCATGATAAGATAAAATACTACTTGACTTTTTTTGATATAAGTACTACTAAAATCACTCCTTTTATAGGCCTAGTTCCCTAAAACT
>Ga0209149_1000148_pt1 | contig 29453 bp, 17 predicted proteins | sample WorMetTyACAVOLI2_FD_187423 | JGI IMG/M metagenome (GOLD analysis project Ga0209149, IMG submission 187423) | Marine gutless worms symbiont microbial communities from Max Planck institute for Marine Microbiology, Germany - Olavius algarvensis... ... | reverse complement strand
AATTAGCATAGTTGTATATTAAATCAAGCATAATTTTATGATATAGAAGATATTTTCCGCACCATATTTTTTTAGCTTCATCGGCATCTCAAAAATTCGGAATCAGTAAAATCAAAGGGTTAGCCAACCTGTCCTCAAAAATGCATTGATTTTTACGGAACATGTGTTTAATAGGAGCTGAAACCTCCAGTCACTTACAATATGCCTTCAGAAACAAAATCTCTGGCAGTTAATTTAGAGGCTTAAAACCAAAGGAACCTATTTTTTGAAACCATCAAAAAACGCCATCATTGCCCGAGATTTTGCGGGAATCGGCTCCCAAAGCATTGCCGTGCCAATTGCCGTGGACAGCTCGGATGCCGATCGGCAGCTGCCCCGAGAAGTCATGGTGGAACCGCTGACGGGCCGTGATGAACAGGAGCTGAACGTCGGCAGCCGGCCATGGAGTCTGCCCGCCTGGATTACCCGGCTGCTAGGCGACAAGGTCATATGCCGGGGCCGATCCATAGGGGCAGAGGCGGCTGCCCGCCTGTCGGTCCTCGATCGCGATCTTCTGATTTTGCACCTGCGAATGCTCACCTTCGGCCGGGAAATCTGGGGCCTGACCCATTGTCCCCAGGCCGCGTGCCAGGCCAAGCTTGATTTCAGCTTTGATCTGTCGTCGCTGAAGCTGCCGCAAGACCCCCCTGATGGGCTGCTGTCCAGCCGTGTCACAAAGGATGGCGTCCACTTGGAATTCAGTTTCCGCCAGCCCAACGGCCTGGACCAGGAGGCCATTGCTGCCATGGTGTTCAGCGATCCCTACCTGGCCTGGCTGACCCTGCTGAGCCGCTGCATTGTCCGGTGGGATACGCAGGACAGCCTCACCGCCGAACAACTCGGGGAACTGCCCCGGGAAGTGCTGCAGAGCGTCGATCAAATCATGGCGGCCAAAACCGGGTCGCTGGACTGGGATATCGAATTCACCTGCGACGAATGTGGGCGCCGCTTTGTGAAGGTGCTCGACATCCAGTCCTATTTCTGGCAGGAGCTGCAGTTCAGCAGTCTGGACATCTGGGAGGAAGTCCATCGCCTGGCCTGGTTTTACCATTGGTCCGAAGGCGATATCCTGTCCCTGACACGCTGGAAACGCAAACTTTATCTGGGCTTCATCACTCAACAGAGGCACGCTCAATGACCATCGCGTTCGACCACCCCAATACGATGAAATTGCTCACCAAGGTCGCCAGGGGTCTCGACCTCCCGGCGCCGGGGGTGTCAAGCCAACCGCATCCGGCCGCGCCCCTGACGGATGATGAAACGGTCGTCGATCAGCAATTGGACAAAAACATCGAATCAGCGGCAGCGGCCACTGCCGCCGACATGGATTCCGAGCCGGCCGGCAATCAACGCCCTTTAGAAAACCTCCAGGCCGATCACGGCGCCGGATCGACTTCCGGCATGCCGATGGCCGTTTCGGATCCTGCAGTTCCTAAGGACACTGTAGCGGCCGGAGTCGAAGCGGCGGATAAGTCAGCCGCCGAAAACGCAGCAACTGAGTCAGGCCTGTCCGGACCGGTAACGGCCGATAGGTCGCCTGCCGAATCCAGCCCACCCCAGTTGCCCCCGGCAGACAGCCGCACGGAAAAGACTTCCGTTGAGGAAACGACCGCGCGGGTTCGCGCCGCGCGTTTTGAAAGTTCGGCCCATACGGCAACGCATCATTCGGATACCACAGATCCCAGATTTACCCAACCGGGATCACCTGAAGCAGCTGCCGGGTTGAAAAGGTCAATTCCCGGCGGACCGGCTGAGGCGCCGCGCGGGCCCGGCCACCTGCCGGCCGATGACAATGATTCGGCCGTGGCTGAAAACGCCGGGAATCCCGGTGCCCGGTGGCAATTATACCAAGCCGGGGGACCCGGGGGAAAAGTTTCCCGGCAGACTTCTCGGATGCTGCAACCGGTTTTCGATATCCCGGACCAGGCCGGTGCCCCAAAGCCTGCCGACAATCGAAAAAGGGAAAATCCCATTGCCCGTGACCGGGCGCCGGCCACAGACCGTCAGCCCGATCCGACGCCAGCACCGGCCAGGGCCGCGGGCGGCGAAAAGGCAACCCGGCCACCGCAACATCACCCGGCCGGCAGGGCAGCCAAACGGGAACCCGCAGGCAAGCAAAAGGCCGTCTTGCCTCTAGACAGCCCACCTCCGCCGGCCAATCGGCCCCGGCAGACTGCAAGTCATCCTGTCACGGCATCAAACCGGCAACGACCGGACCGCCGACCGGACAGGAATGCCGCATCCGTCGGGCAGGTTGAGCCCGGAGTGGCAAGGGCAACCGGCGGCCCCGATCGCCCGGCCGGGGTGACTGCGCCCCGGGAAGGGCCGGGCGCCAATGCGGACGGGGTCTCCGTGGGCCGCATCAATATTCAAGTGCGGGGCCAACGGCAGACGGAGGATGACTGGCCGGCGCCCCCGCAATACACCTCACATTCCATAACCGCAGATTGGGAGTGGTCATGCCATTACGGCAAGTAGGCGCAATCAGTGACTACACCGTCATTGAAGCGGTGGGCCGCACGCTGGCCTCCCTGTTGATGACGGAAATGGAAGACCCGGTAACGGTTACCGTGTCTTCACCGGGCGAGGACTACGGCGCCCCGGTGGGATCCAACGGAGAGGAACTCGGCACCAGCCGCGTCAATCTTTTTCTCTACAACGTGAAAGAGGCCGCGCACCTGATGAATATGGACTGGGTCGATATCGGTGAAGGCCGACAAATCCCCTATCCCCTCAGCCTGCAGCTATACTACATGATCAATATCTTCACGCCCGATAAAAGCAGCAATCTGGACGAACACCGCATCCTGGGGGATGTCATGCGGGTTTTTCACGCCAACCCCATCGTCGATGCCATTTATTTCGAAGGCACACTCAACCCCAACGAGGAACCTTTGGGCATTCCCTGGGAAGAGTTGAAGTTAATCAACCATCCGCTGCCCCTGGACGACCTGGCCGCCATCTGGCACGCAATCAACAAGCCCTACCGCCTGTCGGTGGCCTATGAAACCTCGGTCGCGATGATCCAGCCGCCGGATCATCAGGCCCGCCGGGTGCGCCGGGTGGATGTCACCCATGTCAAGGCCAGCCCCTTGCGGGGGGCGCCGGCCATCGACGGCCTGGTGCCCGCCAGCGCCTATGCCGGCAGCGTTTTGCAGATTACCGGGGACAACTTCGGCAGTCCCTATTTGAAAGTCTACCTGGACGGTGAGCAGATCGAGCCCGATGCCGTCAACCCCGGCGAGATCACCCTGACGATTCCGGCCGGCTACCCGCCCGGGCTGTATTGGCTCCAGGTCAGCAGCGAAGAGGGCAGCTCCAACCGGATCCGCTTCGAGGAGATCTCGCCCTTTATCTATCGGCTGGATCCCCAGCTCAGCTACCCGGAAGACGATGATTTTCCCAGGACCGCCGGGGGCAGCCCCCAGCTGACGATCTGGGGCGGCAATTTCCGGACGGATCCCCCCACGGCCGTCGAGATCCTGGCAACCCGCCCGGGCAGCGCCGCAACCACCCATGCCGTCGATCCGGCCGACGTCGGCCGCAATAACATCCGGTGGGAGATACCCGCCGCCATGCGCAGCGCGCGGACGCGCCTGGTCGTCAGGCTGAATGGGCTGCGGGAAAGCAACCCTGTCAGCCTCGAAATTCCACAGCCCCAGATCTATCGGGCCGATCCGGATCCGATTGCCGCGCTCCCGCAACAGCTTACCATTATGGGCGACCATTTTCGCAGCGGCGGATCGAATACCGAGCTTTTTGTGCATGCCGGTCCGCTGAACGACATCGCGGATCTGGATCCCGGCGAGCTCGTACCCATCGAGGTTGTCAGCGACACCCAAATCAGGACGACCCTGCCCGCCACCCTGGCGGCTGGCAGCTATCAACTGGTGGTGCGGGTCTACCATACCTATTTCAGCGCCGCCCACGGCATTACGGTAGCGACATCATGAGCGAACTGTCCGCCACGAATTGGTCCCCCCCCCCGGCCTCAGCGGCCGTACCCTATCAAAACGGTCTCGAGCACCTGCTGGCCGAAATGTCTCCCATTCGGCAGATATTGGAGCAGCGCGTGCAGCAAATGACGAAGTATTTTGAATCCGAAGTACAGAGCCCTTTCAAGGGGTACGGCATCACGCCCAGCGAAGCGCTGGAGCACGTGCGGCGCACCCCCGACGAACCGGCCGCAACCGAGGAATCGGGACATACGGCGATGATCCATCGCTTCAATTCCCGGGTGGATGCGACCCTGCAGGCGGGGCTGGAGCTGCCGCTGGTGCAGCTCAAACAGCTGTTCATGCTCAATGGCTTCGAGCTGGATGTTTTGTTGACCTGCCTCATGCCGGAATTCTTCGAAGGCTTTGACCGGGTGTTTGGTTTTTTGCAGGACGACGCCACCCTGACCTATCCCACGGTCGGGTTTTTGCTCGATCTTTATTGCCGGGGGCACTACATGCGGTCGGAGGCCGGCCAGGCCTTTCACGCCGGGCGGCCTCTGAAATATTGGCGCCTGCTGGTTCCGGTCGGCGAGGAAGCCCGCAAGCCCCTTCGCAAGCGCACCTACCGGGTCGACCAGCGCATTGTCAGGTACCTGATGGGCAGCAATTTATATGCCGATGAACTGACCGGCGACATGATCATCGAAGACGTGGATCAGGCCACCGTTCCCCTGAAGCACAGGGCGCTCATCGACAATTTAATTCAAAGTGCCAAACGGGGCGGAGAATGCATGGTCGTTCACCTGCAGGGACCGCAACAGGAAGATGCCCTCGGCCTGGCCCGCGCCGCCGTCGGCAACCTGGGCTGGCGCTTGATCAAAATACCGCTGGCGGCCCTGCTGCATCAAAAAGACTGGAAACTGGATGCTTTGGATCTGGTGCTGCGCGAGGCCTTGCTGCAGCCGGCGGCGGTGTTGTTCCATGAAGACAATCGACCGATGGCAGACCGGCCGGACCTGTCGCCCATGCTGGCTGCCTTGAGCCGCAAGGGCCTGTTGTGCTTTTACCTGGGCCAGTCACCGATGATGGTGGACGGCATCGAGCCGGCCATTAACTACGTCAAGGTGGCGTGCAACACGCCGACTGCTTCCGAAAGGCTGCTGTACTGGCAGCGCGCCATCGAGGCGGCTGAGTTGAACCTCTCCCCGGAGATGGCCGAACAGTTGGCCATCCGCTATCCCCTGTCGGAGCAGCAGATCGAAAAGATGTTCACCCGCTTGAGCGTGCGCCTGAACGGGGACGGCCACCGGCCCGCGCAGGTGATGCATCTCTTAAAAGAAGTGATCAATGACTACTCCCTGCGCCCCCTGGATGCATTGGCTCAAAAAATAGAGTCGCCCTACAGTTGGACCGACCTGGTGGTGCACAATTCCCTGGCCGATCATCTCAAGGCCTTCCGAAACAACATCGCCCATCAATTCACGGTCTATGAAAAGTGGGGCTTTGGCGCCAAGGAATCGCGCGGCCGGGGGGTAACGGCCCTTTACTCCGGCCGTTCGGGAACCGGCAAAACCATGGCGGCCGAGGTGATCGCCAATGACCTGCAGATCAATCTTTACCGGATCGATCTGGCCAGTGTCGTCAGCAAGTATATCGGGGAGACCGAAAAGAATTTAAAGAACATATTCGACAGCGCCCGGGGCACCAATACTTTGCTGTTTTTCGACGAGGCCGATTCACTGTTCGGCAAGCGGACCGATATCCATGACGCCCACGACCGCTATGCAAACCTGGAGGTCAACTACCTGCTGCAAAAGCTCGAAGACCATGATGGACCGGTAATCCTGGCGACCAACCGCCGCAAAAATATCGATGAAGCCTTTTTGCGGCGCATCCATTTTATTGTTGAGTTTCCCCTGCCGTCAGAGCCCCTGCGCCGGCTGATCTGGCAAAAGAAAATTCCGGCCCGGGTGCCCAAGTCCGCCGGCCTGGATGTCAACTATCTGGCCAAGCAATTCGAGATCAGCGGGGGCGACATTAAAAACGCGGCCCTGCAGGTGACCTTCATGGCGGCCGAAGCCGGAACGCCGTTAACGATGGAACACCTGCTGGCGGCGCTGAGAAGAGAGTACCGCAAGATGGGCAAACATTTTCCGGGCGCCCGGCCGAATCAGCACGATCAGGGGTTCGTGGAAACGCCGGAAGCCCGCCGCAGGAAAAAGGAAGTTCGCCGGCTTGGAACTTAGAATCGATACCATCGAAGTAACCGTCGAGGACGCCGATTTGAATACGGCTGAAACCGTGGCTGCCATTGAACGGCACCTGCAGGAAGCCCTGGCCCGGCTGGCGCACTACAAAGCACCCGATCTGCCGGCCGTCCTGGAGATCACTACCCTTGATCTCCCGCCCGTGGACTGGGAGGAAGTAAACGACAAGACCGGCAAGCTGGCGCAGCTGATAGTGGAGGCGCTGGCCGAACGGGTAGAGTCAAGGTTTGAAGGTTGAAGAATTGTACATCGATTAGGTTTCAGGTGTCAGGTGTCAGGTGTCAGGAAGTTGAGACGCGATGGCCTCCTGTAAACGTCAAAAGCGAACCGCAGAATATCGAATATCGAACCGCAGAATGTCGAAGGGTGGAATCGCTTCGCTCAGCCTTTTTTAAAATCGACAGAATACATTACTTCGACATTCGACATTCATTATTCGATATTCGATATTCGCTTTTAAAAAGTTTCTTTCATCGACCAGACCGACCGCTTTTCAGTCCAGCGGCGGTGCTGAACGCTGACACCTGACACCTGACACCTGAAACCTCCAAAATATCAACGCAAGGAATAACATCGACCATAAATGTTACAGCTTTTTTCGCCAAGCACATAAGGAACCCCCATGACCCGTCCCCGACAGCAACATCGGTTTTTAAAAGGCGCCCTGGTTGAGGTGCCGGTGGACCAGCAGCCCGACAGCCCGCTGGATCCGATTTACTTTCAGTTTAACCCGGAGACCCTGGAGCGGGTCAAAACCGGCCAGTGGACCTCGGCCCAGTCCCAGCGGCAGAAGGCCGAAGACACCACCCGCGACCGGGAATTCCGGCGGCTGAGAGGCAAAAAGGTCAAGGCCGGCTTCGTGCCCCAGCCTGAGAAAATCAACCTGACCCTCCGTCTGGATGCGGTCGAGAAGGTGCTGCGGGCCCCCGCCGGCAGCGACAGCGAAATTCCGGAAGGGATTCTGCCGGAGCTGGCGGCCCTGGAAAGCCTGATGAAAAAGGCGCGCACCGAAGTCTCCGTGGGCGGATCCAGAAGTTCGCCGACCCTGTCGCGCACCCGGGAGATTCCGCTGGTGCTTTTCATCTGGGGCGACTACCGCGTGATTCCGGTCACCATCCTGTCGATGACCATCACCGAGCAGAAATTTGACTACCTGCTGAATCCCATCCGGGCCGAAATACGGGTATCGCTGCAGGTGCTGGAAGAAGAAGACGCCAAGCTCAATGACGATGCCTATCAGTCTTATCAATTTACCGAAAATCAGAAAAACCGGATGAAAACCGAATTTTTGCGGCGTCAGCAGGAAGCCAACTCCTGGCGTCCGCTGCCCAGCGGCTACCCGGTGCAGCTGTAGAATAGGGAGTGTTCAGGTGTCAGGTGTTCCGCCTCCAGCGGACCGCCAGCGCAAAAACGGCCGGTCAAGTCGAGATAGAAACTAAATTTGTACATAGGGACAAATTACAAATGACAAACACCAAATTACAAACAAATCTCAAATCCCAATATCCAATTACCGAAACCCACTTTCCGCACGGGAAAGGATATCGTGATTTGGGATCGACGATCCGGTAGCGATATGGGTTCTCAATTTCCAATAGCAAATTACTGATTTTGATCCCCGCAATCCGACGGCAGACAACTCACGTCCGGTCCAATAATTTCCTTAGCGGATTCAATCGTTTGGATATTTGAATTTGAATCATTGTGATTTGTTTGAGTTTTGGGATTTGTAATTTGGGATTTTAGAGCTGAGCTTCTTTGCCAACATAACTTAGACCCAATGTTCTGAAAACAGCTTTGGATTAATGAAGTTTCTTACAAGGATTTAGCGCGTCGGTTCCCTGACACCTGATACCTGAAACCATCATTAACTTGGACAGATGAGATAACCGATCGTCATTGACTTGGCTCAATTGAGCCCAAACTAGGAGTTCACGTATGTTCTACAAGGGAAGCCGCTACGAAAAAGTGGGCGACTACAAATTCAGAAGACATGACGGCAGCCGGGTGCTCCTCAAAAAGAAGCGGCCGCTGCCCGAAACCAGGTCCCAATTGATTCACACGGTGCAGGAAGGGGAACGCACCGATTTGCTGGCCCATCGCTACTACCGGGATCCGCTCAAATTCTGGAAACTGGCGGACGGCAATCCTGAAAAGAATCCGGAAGACCTGCTGCAGGTGCCCGGCTCGCAGATTCTGGTGCCGCCCAATGACCCGGAGTAGCCCCCTTAGTACACGATTTCATAAATATGGTGACGTATAATAATTTCACCGCAGAGATCACAGCGCGGCAGAGCCGCAACCAAACAGGCTTCTAATCCACAGATTACGCAGATTACACAGATTTTTAAAATAATTAAAAAACGATTCGTTGTCTTTAGGTTTTCATGATTTGCCTAGCATAAATTAAAGAATTTACACATTAGTAGTGCAGAGCACGCAGAGTTTATATCAGATACAACACGGCTCCAAGGTTTTCTTTTAGTTTTTCTGGCGGCTTGTCGGGTCGTAGCCGGAGGCGAAGCCTGAAGCCAGCCTAATATTTGCTTTTTCTCTGCGCTCTCAGCGAGCTCCGCGGTGAAAAAAAATAAATCCAAAAAACGTATCAATAATTGTGAATACATGCACTTAGCTGCAACGCTGGAGTGATCTATGCCGATTCCCAGCTACAAAATAAGCTTTGATGATGAAGACGCGGCCGATGATATCTACGAAAATATCATCCGTCTTGAAATCAAAGAGGATATCAAACAGGCCGCCAGCTTCACGCTGCGCATCTCCATCACCCTGCAGCAGGAAGGCGAGTGGTCCTACCTGGACGATGAGCGCTTCGACCTGTTTAAAAAAGTCACCATCGCCTTCGGCGTCGGCGAAGATGACGCCGTCCCGTATTTCGAAGGCTTCATTACCCACCTGGCGCCCCATTTTGATCCGGCGGAGGAGCTTTGCTACCTGGAGGCCAGGGGGATGGACGCCACCTGTTTAATGAACCTGGAGGAAAAGATCGAAACCTGGACCGACACCGCCCACAGCGATATCGCCGGCCAGTTGTTCGCGCATTACGGGTTGACGCCCGAAGTCGAAAGCACCACCGCCATGCATGCCGAAACGGACAATATCCTGGTCCAGAAACACACGGATATCCGCTTTTTAAAAGAACTGGCCGAACGCAACGGTTTTGAATGCTACGTCGGCATGACCGATGACGGGCAGGTGAAAGGCTTTTTCAAACCCCATGCCCTGGACATCGCGCCGCGCCCGCCTCTGGCCGTGCATTTTGAAGACGAAACCAACGTCCAGTTCATGGACATTCAGGTGGCGGGCAACCAGCCCCTCGGCATTGGGGGCTGGCACCTGAACCTGGGCGACAAGGAACTGGAGGAACTGCCCGTGGATGAGACTGCCGTTGCCCTGCTCGGCAGCGATTCCCTGAGTTCGCTGACCCGCTCCAAGGTCGAAGCGCTGTGCAGCCCCAAGGAGGCGGCCGGCCGGGTATATCAGGGCGATCCGACCAACCTGGACGGCACGGAACTCGAACAGGGACTGCAGGGCCGGCTGGACCGGGACAGCTGGTTCATTAAGGCCCGCGGTTCGGTCAACAGCGAGTCTTACGGCAGCCTGATTCACGCCCGCAACCTGGTACCGGTCAAGGGCCTGGGCACCCGGTACAGCGGCAACTATCTGGTCTCGTCGGTTGTTTCCACCCTGGCCGACGGCCACTTCGAACAGCAGATCGAACTCATTCGAAACGGCTGGGGCGTTACCGGTGACGAGCCCTTCGAAAGCAATGGCTAAGTACACGGTTCCATAATTACAGTGACGTACTATTTGCTGAGGTTCCAATAATTCTTTTGTTTCACCGCAGAGTCGCAGAGGGCGCAAAGATGCCTTTTGTTTCATTTGCTTTTGGTATGCCTCGCTAAAATGCAATGCAAGCAAAGGCAAATGAAAAATAAATACTCTCGGCGGCCTCTGCGTCTCAGCGGTGAAAAATTCGATAGAAATACGTAACCGTATTTACGAATAAGAGCACTAAGAGAGCAACCGCATGCTGACACGATTGGTGTCCCTGTTTCAGGAAAAGGTGGAAAATCGCTACTACGGCAAGTACCGGGCCGTGGTCACCGATAACGAGGATCCCGAAATGCGCGGCCGTTTAATGGTCCATGTTCCGTCCCTGCTGGGTGAAACCGAAATCGGCTGGGCCATGCCTTGCCTGCCTTACGGCGGCGGCGCGGACCTTGGCTTTTATATGGTTCCCGAAGCGGGCGACGGCGTGTGGGTGGAATTCGAAGCCGGGCGGATTTCCTACCCGATCTGGAGCGGAACCTGGTGGGCCCGGGAAGAGGGACCCCAAGGGGCGGAAGGCGACGATCCGGCCCCGGCCCGCAAACTGATCAAAACCGCCGGCGGCCATTTGATCCAACTGGACGACAGCGACGGCAGCGAGTCCATCACCATCCTCGACAAGGACGGCAACCTGGTCAAGATGAATGCCGAGGCCATCGAAATCAATGCCGATACGCGCGATGTCAATGTCAGCGGCAACAATGTCACGGTTGAGGCCACCACCCAGTTGGATCTCACCAGCGCCACCATCAACATCGAAGGCTCCGGAACCGTCACCATCACGGGTGCGACGGTGGACTTAAACCCATAGAAATGACGAATGACGAATGTCGAATGTCGAATTAAGGAATTCTATCAATTTTAAAACGACTGAGCGAAGCGATTCCACCATTCGTCAATCGACATTCGTCATTCATCATTCTAAACGAAAGGACCCTCATGGCCCAACCCATCACAACCAAATCATCCGGCATTTGCTTCGCCTTTCCCGACGTCTGCAAAACCCCGACCCCGGGCGGACCGGTACCCATTCCCTATCCGAATATCGGCGACCTGAGCCAGGCCGACAAGACCTCTGAAAACGTCAAGATCAACGGCAAGCCCATTATCCTGGAAGACAGCGAAATCCCTTCCAGCAACGGCGATGAGGCCGGCTCCATCGGCGGGGTCGTCTCCGGCAAGATCAAGGGCAAGGTGACCTTCACCACCTACAGCAGTACGGTCAAGGTCGAAGGCAAGGGCGTGGTCCGCATGGGCGACACCACCCAGCAAAACGATGACAATGCCGTGGGAACCGTGCTTTACGGTGAAGCCACGTTAAAGGGAGGTTGAATTGAAATCCCGTTTTCTACAGTTGCCTTTTCGCCGGGGGCACGCCGGCGGCGCGGCCGAGATCGACGACATCGACCGGCATATCAAGGACAAGATGATGCAGATACTGTTTACGATTCCCGGTGAGCGGGTCAACCTGCCCGATTTCGGCTGCGGACTGTATGACCTTTTATTCGAGGGCAACAACCAGGTGCTGGTCTCCACGGCCCGCTTCAAAATTCAGCGCGCCCTGACCCGCTGGATCGGCGATGAAGTCGAAATCGAAGGGGTCGAAGTATTTCACGAAGAAGAAACCCTCTATATCCAGATTTTCTACCGGCGCCTGGATAACAGAATACCCGATCGTCTGGAGATTGCGTATAAATTATGAGTGCCCTACAAGAGTATATCTGGCCGAACCTGGCGGGCGGACCTGTCATTTCCGACAAACAGGGCCTGGACTATCTCATCGTATTGCCGGGACAGCAGCAGCTCGAGCTGCACTTTCTGGCGCCCATCGACAGCCTGCTCGAGAACTCGGGCTCATACGCCATCAGCGGCGGTGAGCGCATCACCGATATCGCCATCCTCACGGCCGTCCGGACCGGCAGCCGAACGGTTTTGTTGACCCTGGATAAATTCGGCGACTGGGCGCCCTACCGCCTGGTGATCCTGGAAGCGGTCTGGGCGGCCGCAGATCTGGACCCCGTTTTTAGCTGGATTCCATTTTCCTTCAAGGTGGACTGCCCCAACGACATCGATTGCCGCCGGCACGGACCGGGCTTTGAAAATTTTCCCGACCTTTATGATTTCGACTATCAGGCCAAGGACTACGAGAGTTTCAAGCAGGCGATGCTCGACCGGCTGCCGACCACCCTGCCGGATTACTGGGATCGGGCCGAAGCGGATTTCGGCATCGCCGTCATCGATTTGCTGGCCTTCGTGGGTGACCGGCTCAGCTATTACCAGGACCGGGTTGCCGCCGAAAGCCAACTCGGCAGCGCCCGATCACGGGAAGCGGTGGCCGGCCACCTCAAATTGCTGGATTACACCCTGGGTCCGGGCCAGACCGCCACGGTTTTCATCTGCCTGGAGGTGGATCGAGACCTGACCGTAGCCGCCGGCACCCGGGTGGAAACGCCGGCCCGGGACGTGCCCTATGAAACCCCGGTCACCTTCACGCTGACCGAGGCCTTCGAAGCCTATCAGGACCTCAACCGGCTGGAGCCCTATGATTTTTCGCACCCCTCGCTGTCGATTCCCCGGGGCGCCACCCGCCTGGCCGTTAACGGCCACCCCGCGGGGCTCAAAAGCGGTCGCACTTTATTTGTCGGTCTGGCCGATGCCGACGACGCTCCCCGCTATCACCGGGTGACCCTCATGGAGGATCCCATCTACAAAACCGCCAGCGACGGCTCGAATATCACCGTGCTGCAATGGGGGGCGTCCGAGTCTCTGCCCTGGGACGCCGCTCTGGCCAAAACCGCCCTGCTGGGAAATGCAGCCGAATTTTTCCATGGTACGATGGAGCCGGCCGGCAGACCGTCTTCCTGGTATGTCGATCAGGACCGGGCCGATTACGAGCTTGCCCAGGGACCCCTGGGATACCGCAACGGGCGGCCGCTGATCAACATCCGCGTGGACGGCGAAGTCTGGCAGCGTGTCAGCTCCCTCAAGACCAGCCAGCCCTTTGACCCGCACTACCAGATCGTCGATCTGGCCAACGGTAAAAACCGGGTGGTATTCGGCGACAATATCAACGGGCGGCGGCCGCCTAAATATGCCCTGATTGAAATGTCCTACCTGGCGGGCCTGGGCCGGGCCGGCAACACCAGCGCCAACACCCTGACCCGCCTGCCTGCTGAGACAAAGGGCATTGTCAGCGTCTTCAACCCCTTGCCGGCCTCCGGCGGCCGGGATCCCGAGACCGAAGCCCACGGTAAACTGTGGGGGCCCAAAACCATCCGCCGTCAAAAACGAGCCGTGACAGCGGCCGACTATGAACGGGAAGCCATGGCAGTAGCGGGAGTATCCCGGGCGAACGCCCGGTTTATCTGGACCGGCAGCTGGGTAACCGTCCGCGTTGCCCTCGATCCCCAGGGTACGGAGACGCTGAGTGCCGAATTGGCAAAAGCGGTTTTCGATTATTTGATGACCCGCAAGATGGCGGGCTACGACATTCAGATCCGGCCGGCCCGGTATGTGCCGCTGGATATCGCCATTCGATTCTGCCTGGAGGATCCGGCCTTCCGCGACCAGGTCTTGCGGGACCTGAAAAGCGCCTTGGGCAACAGCACGGGCGCCGACGGGACGCCGGGCTTTTTTCATCCGGATAATTGGACTTTCGGACAATCCGTCACGCTTTCGGGTCTGTACGCGGCCGTTGCCCGGGTCAAGGGCGTCGAGTGCGCCGAGGTCCTGACATTTAAAAGGCTGCTGCGCCCCCAGGGCCAGGAGTTGAGCGATGGTCTGATCGCCCTGCAATGGGATGAGATCGCCCGCCTGGAAAACGACCGCAACTTTCCGGAGCACGGACGGCTGGAGTTGGAATTGGTGGGAGGAAGATGATACGGGGTGCGGGGTGCGCGGTGCGGGGTGCGGGGTGCGAGGTGCGGGGTGCGGGGTGCGGGGCGCGGATTTTTCTTATGAATCTACATTTAAAGCGAACCGCAGAATATCGAATATCGAACCGCAGAATGTCGAAGGGTGGAATCGCTTTGCTCAGTCTTCTTAATAAAATAGATAGAATACATTACTTCGACATTCGACATTCATTATTCGATATTCGATATTCGCTTTTTCGAAGTTTCTTATTCGATCAGACCGGCTTTCTTTTAGCCGGCCTGCGACGAGCTCAGCCGAATCGAGGCCATGCTCGTGTGAAACTTCATGAAATCACTAATTCCGAATGCACATAACATGACACTCCATACCATACGCCCTATACCCTATACCTTACACCCTATACCATAAACCTCTGCCGTTCGCCGAACGCCGAATACCGAGTGTCAATCGCCGAACGCCGAATGACGAAAAAGGGTGGACAACGTGACCAATGACTCATTAGATACCACGGCCCCCAACCGGCCGCATAAATCCGCTATCCATTACAGTGCCAAGGGCTATGACGAGTACCGGGCCGACCTGATGCAGCGTTTGGAAGCCAGGGGATTTGTGCCGCGTGACGATGATTTCATCCGGGCATTCATCGACCTGACCGCTTATCTGGGCGAAGTCCTGATGACCTACCAGAATGCCTATGCCCAGGAAATTTACCTGGAGACCGGCCAGCTGCGGGAATCGCTGTTCAACTTCGCGCTGGTGGTGGATTACCGGATCGATCCCGGCGCGGCCGCCGGCGGCTCGCTGATCGTGCTGGCCAAGCCGGACAAAGGCGGCAGCCTGCCCAAGGGATTTCAGGTTTCGGGCAAAGAAGAAGGCGCTGAAAAAAAGGTCTTCTTCGAGACCGGCAAGTCGCTGGCCGTCAAAGCCCAATTCAATGAATTCACCCTGGCGGACAGTCAACGCTATGATCCCGCGGCTATCGGCACCAGCATTCGCCTGGCCCAAAAGCTGGTCATCAAAACCGGCAGCCACCTGTATTTCAAGGCCGCTTCCGGAAGTCTTTTCGTCCAGGTACAGGCGGCGGACGTCGACCCGCAAAACGACACCACTTTCGTGACGTGGACCGCCGGCGCCATGTTCAGCACCCTGGCCGGCAGCGAAACAGCAGGGGACGGCGCCTGGGGCACCATCAACCCGGAGGGCCGTGATCTTCTTAAACTGGAAGGCGGTGCCGCAAACACGGTTTGGCTGGACGGCAAGTTTGAAAAGGTGGCCCTGGCCGATCCCATTGTCGTGAAAAAAAATGGGGCCGATGACTGCTTCGGCGTCATTACAGGGGTCGCATTTGAGATGGCGACCATCAGAACCGGCGTACAGCGCTGGATATCGGAGACCGATGCCGCAGCAGGCGAAACCCGGCGCTTCAGCTACACCATCAAGGTTCTGGAAGGCTCCTCGGAAGTGAATAAAACCTTTTATGCCCTGGAAAAGAACATTACCGAAACCCGCGAAGTGACGAAACTGACCGTCGACTGGATGGGCTGCCGCGGGGTCGGCACCGAACCGGCAATTTACGACCACGGACTGTTGGAGAAGTCACCCGACCACGTCGTCTACGCCGGTCTGCGCCAACCCCTGCAGGTACAGACCAGGACCCCCAACACAGCGTCCCTGGCCGGAGAATCGACCCTGGTGGTGAGCGGTGATTTTTCAGCCATGGATAAATATCGTCTCCTCATCCTGCATGGCCCTGTCGGTGCCAAAAAAGAAACCGAAAAGGTCATCCTCAGAGAAGTCGCTTACGACGAAGCCGCCGACACCAGCTATATCGAGCTCAAGACCCCCATCAGCCAAAATTTCACCAAATTCGGTGTGTCAATCTGGGGCAATGCGGTGGATATCACCCAGGGCAAGTCGGTTCCGGCCGCCGTTTTAGGCAGCGGTTGGGGAGAGGAAGCCTTTCAAACGTTTGACCTGGCCCAGTCGCCGTTGACCCATGAGCGCAGGGGGCGTGAAGGCATCCGGGCCGCCGTGGATGTCAAGGTCAACAACCTGCCTTGGCAGCAAAAAGATGATTTTCTGTACAGCGGACCCCAGGACCGGCACTTCACCGTCCAAACCGGGTATGACGGTCAAAGCCGCATCGTTTTCGGTGACGGCGCCAACGGCGCCAGGCTGCCCACCGGCCGGGACAATGTCATGGCCGCTTACCGGATCGGTCAGGGGAGCCTGGGCAATGTTCCCGTCAGGGTTCTAAAAAAACCAACATCCAAACCGGCATTTTTAAAAGAAGTCTTCAACAGCGGCCCGACCGTCGGAGGCTCCGACCCGGACACCCGGGACCAGCTGCGGGCCAAGATTCCGGCCGAACACCTGACCTTCGATCGCGCCGTTTCATTAAGCGACTATGCGGACCTGGCGCTGGCCTACCCGGGGGTGGGCAAAGCCAAGGCCGGCTGGCGCTGGATCAACGGCCGCCAGGTGGTTTACCTGGCGGTGATCGGTGAGCAGGATCAGGACCTCAGCCCGATCTTGACGGACCTGCGTGATCATCTCGATGCCCGCCGGGATGTCAATCAACCCCTCATGGTGGAAACGATCTGCCGGGTTCCCATAACCATTGTCATGGAGGTCGTGGCCCTGGAGGGTGTGGATACCGATCGGCTGCAGGATACTATCATCGCAGCTCTCGGGCCCGGTCTAACGGCGGACGGTCTGCCGCAATTTTTTAATTTCCAGCGTTTGGACCTGGGAATGAGCATCCATAAAAAAGACATTTATCGCAAGGTGGAACAAGTCAACGGGGTCAAGGGCATCAAGAGTCTGAGCGTTACCAGGTCAACTGCAGCCTGCAGCGCCGGCGGGTACCAGACCCCGGCTCTTTGCGCGGAAGATGTCTGGATCCAGAATTGGGAGCTGGCCGAGCTCGACCAGGCCCAACTCGACATCACAATTCTGCAGCCGCCGGTGGGCAAGGTCTGCGACAATCTAGGCATTTAGTTTCAACTGGTAGATCGTTTGTTATCATCGGATATCGATGTTGCCTCTACCCGGGTTTAAGTTTCAGGTGTCAGGTTGCGGGTGTCAGGAAACCGACGCGCGAAATCCTGGTAAAAACGACATTAATCCAATGCTGTTTTCAGGGCATTTGGTATGAGTCATATTGGCAACGAAGCTAAGGTGTAAAATCCCAAAATACAAATCACAAATCTCAAACAAATCACAATGATTCAAATTCAAAAATCCAAACGATTAGGTCCGCTAAGGAAATTATTGGGCCGGATGCGAGCTGTCTGCCGTCGGATTGCGGGGAGCAAAATCAGTTATTTGCTATTGGAAATTGAGAACCACATATCGCTATCGGATCGTCGATCCCAAATCACGATATCCTTTCCCGTGCGCAAAGTGGGTTTCGGTCATTGGATATTGGGATTTGATATTTGTTTGTAATTTGGTGTTTGTCATTTGTAATTTGTCCTCTTGCACAAATTCAGTTACCCTCTCGATCTGTCCGGTCGTTTTTCGCGCTGACGGCCGGGCTGACACCCGACACCCGACACCTGAAACCTGACACCCGAAACCATCTTCTTCGGTATTTAAAAACGACGGAGCGCAGCGACTCCACAAATCTTCAATCTTCAATCTTCAATCTTCAATACCCATAGGAGACCCACCGTGCCCCAATCCCACTACAAAGAGCAGCTGTTCGAACTCCTGCCGAGGCTGTATCACACCTACGACCAGAACCACGGCGTTCTCAAAGCCTTTCTCGCGGCCGTGGGCGATACCCTGGATGACATGGAGCACAATATCGCCGGGCTCTACGATGACAGCTTCATCGAGACCTGCCGCGAATGGGTGGTGCCCTATATCGGTCAGCTGATCGGCGCCCGGCTGATCGAAAACGACGGCAACCGCAACCGCCAGGAAGTCATGAAAACCATCGGCTGGCGCAGGTCCAAAGGCACCCTGGGCACCCTGGAAGATGTTGCCCGGGAAATAACCGGCTGGGGGGGTTCAGGCCGCGGAATTTTTCGAACAGACGGGGTGGAGCCAGAATTTGAACCACATCAAGCACGACCACCTGCAAACCCCCGACTTGAAAGACCACCGGACCCTGTTCGCACTGGGCGGCGCCCGCAATTCCCTGCTGCACAGCGCCGACATCCGCCGCCCCGACCCACGCCGGGGATGGTTTCAAATCAAGAATATCGGCTTTTTCCTGTCCACCGTGGCGCTATCCCACTACCAACAGGTTCCCTTGCGCCGGGTGCAGCACCGCCCCTACCATTTCGCCCTGGATGCCCGGCGCCGTCCATTGACGCTTTTTGACGGTCCCAGCCGTTTCCCGCTCTCCCGGACCTTGGCCCAATCCCAGCGGGATGATCGTTTCGGGACCGGCCAAACGGTGGATGTCTTCTTCCAGGGGGTGCTGGCGGCGACTCCCAGGATGCCCAGGTGGACGGGATCCCCGGCCGTGGCGGCCCCGGATGACGCCCTGCTCGACCTGGCCGACAACGAGGGTCTGCTGCCGGTGGACTGGAAGGTCCAGGGGGGCGAGCCGCTGAAATATACCGTCAGCGCCATGGTGCTTTACGAGAGCGGGGGCAATGCCCGGCTGGATCCCCTGGGTGATTTGGATTTGTCGACGGCACCGCTCGATTTTCAGCACCTGGCGGACGGCAGCACGCGGTCCCGCGGTCGACTCGTTATCCGCGTCATGGCCGCCGCCGGCTACAACCGGGCTTTTCCGGCCATGGTGTTGAAGCTGCAAAGCCGCCGAAATGATTACGCGGTCTTTACGGGCCAGGGTGATCTGCGCCGGGGCGTCTACAAGGATCGTGGCTACGTGTATCTGCCCGCCTTTCACGGCGGTTCGGATACCTACTTTGCCATCGACCGCTACGGCAGCGCCTATTTCTACGATTATGATCCCACCGGCCCCCAGCCGGCGGATGAAGCGCTTTACAAGTTTACCCGCCTGGCCCGGGCCACCGAGGGGGTGGTGTACCCCTCCCGCCGGTTGACCGCCGCCAACCGGCCGGCAGCGCCCATATATAGCCTGGCCAAAAACGACCCGCTGCAGATCGTTGACCGGGGGCAGTTTCTAAACACACTGGTACCCGCCGCCGGCTGGACCGTCAAGGCCTGGAACCGGGACAATTCGGGCGGTGAGGGCGGCGGTGTGCTGCGGCCGCTGACCACCGTCAAGCTGACCAGCGTGGCGGATGCGGTCAAGGTCACCCCGATTTCAAAAGCCCCGGTCGACGGCCCCGGCCACCTGATCATTAGTCTCCACCGCACGGATGCCAACCCCATCAGCCAGATGGAAATCATTGCCACCGATGAAAGGGGCAACGCCCTGCTGGTCTACCTGCCCCAAATCGATGTCATGACGGGTGACGGCGCTTATTTTTACGTGGCGGCCGACGGCGCGACCTACCGGGTCAATGCCAAAGCGATTGCAGGCGGATTGGTGATTGAACGCACCCCGCAAGCCGGCCCGGGCGGCGCCTTCAACCCCGGGCTGCTGGGACGCTACGCCGCCGGCCAGTGCCGGCCGATCATGGGCAAGACACCGATTCAGCACCGCATTCCCGTGCGTTGTGATTTGTCGACCTATGTCAAACCGGCCGCGGGGCTGTTGGCCATTGACCCGGACCTGGGCCGGGTGGCCTTCGCCGACCGGGAAAAACCGCGTATGCCGCTCAGCGCCGGCTATTACCATGGGTTTGCCGCCTATCTGGGAGCAGGCGCCTATTACCATGATTGGGAACCTGTCGATGAGAGCCGGATGATCCGGGTGTCCAAGCGTTCGGCGCCGGATGACACCCGGCACCTGCGGCCCCCGGCCGACGGCGTGGTCTCCCGGGCCAAGATCTTTCGGACCCTGCAAGCGGCCCTGGAAGAGGTCGTCAGCCTGGGCGCATCCCGGGCAGCCGACGGCATGCCCTGGGTGATCCAGATCGAGGACAGTGAAATTTATACGGAAAACTGCCATGTGTCCCAGGCTGTGGCCGGCGGGGTCATTTTGCGGGCCGCCCAATTTGAAAAACCGTTTTGGCGCGGCCGCCTGATCTGGGACGGACCGGCCGATGAGATCACGCCCCTGGTGGCTGTTCAGGGTATCCTCCTGGGACATACCCCGCGCTTTCGCGCCGGCCGCTTCAGGAAAATCAAGTTCAAGGACTGCACCCTGCTGCGCAACCTGATGCTGCTGGAGGACGTTCGGGGGCCGACGGACCGCTACCCGGCCCTGTCCCTGGAAAACTGCATCCTGCGCAAGCGAATCAGCGTCTACTGCCACTGCGCCATCGACATTAAAAATTGCGCCCTGGATTCCACCAAAAAAAATGCCCTGGTCGCACGCCGTTCGGCGGTTGACATCGATCGCAGCACGGTTCTCAAAAAGGTCCGGGTCAAAACCCTGTCGGCTTCGGAATCCATTTTCATGGACACGGTGCGGGCTGCCAATCCCCAGCAAGGCTGCATCCGCTATTGCCGGGTCACCCCCCGCGGCAACCGCTTGCCCCGGGTTTACAAATGCACCTCGGCACCCGTGACATTCTGCAGCGACCGGCCGTGGCAGTCCGGCTACCTCAAGTTAAAGCGCAACTGCCGGGAAGCGGTCACGCACTGGGCCGAGAACGGTGGTGAAATCGGCGTTTACCACCAGGCCCATTACACCCTCAAGCAAAAAAACCTGGCCCTCAAGTTCAACGAGTATCTGCCGGTGGGATTGCAGCCGGTTTTGATCGACCGCGACTGCTGATCGGCCAACGACGGCCCGGAAAACGGCCGGTCTAATCGAAAAAGAAACTAATTCAGTGTAAATGCATAGGAAGTAAACCACGAAATACACGAAATACACAAAAGCAAAAAAAGGGTTGTTTTCCATTTTCGTGTCTTTCGTGTGGTTCGTGGTTCATCCATATATAAAAGTCTAAATCCATATGCTTTAAGTTAGTTTCATACACGGTTTCGGGTGTCAGGTGTCAGGTGCCAGAGGACAGAGGGCAGACGACAGAGGACAGAGGACAGAAGTCAGATGACAGAGGACAGAAGTCAGAAGTCAGATGACAGAAGTCAGATGACAGAAGTCAGAAGTCAGAAGTCAGATGACAGAGGACAGATGACAGATGACAGAGGACAGAGGACAGAAGTCAGAGGACAGAGGACAGAGGACAGAGGACAGAAGTCAGAGGACAGAGGACAGAGGACAGAAGTCAGAGGACAGCCGGTCTGATCGGATAAGAAACTTCAAGAAGCACATATCGAATATCGAACAAGGAATAATGAATGTCGAAGTAAGGTATTCTATCGATTAAAATATTGCTAAAATAGTCAGAGCGACTTGTGGGGTCGTAGCTCGAAGAGCGAAGCCCCAAGCGATTCCACACTTCATCATTTCCGCCGGCGGATTCGATATTCTGCGGTTCGCTTTTCAAATTTCATGAAGTTTCAAAAGAGGGGCAACGCAAACCTATTTCTGTCATCTGACTTCTGTCCTCTGACTTCTGTCATCTGTTCTCTGACACCTGAAACCTAAAAAGAGGAAAAATCATGCACGCAGAGATTTCCAAAAAACCATTCGGTGAGCAGGACGAAATAAAGCACTTCCAAAGCGTTAACCTGCAGATGGGTCGGGTCCAGCTGGACTCGGACTGGAACGACGCTTTCGAGATATTGCTGAAATCCCGCTCCCGGCACTTGACCGACATCATCGGGGATCACGGCAGTCCCAACGAGGGCTTTCGGGTCCATCACGACCTGATCCTGGACCACCTCGATTCCTCCGCCGGCTGGCGTTTCGACGGCACCGGTTCATGGAAAGTCGACCACCTGCTAAAGGTGGAAGGTTTCGGCAGTTTCATGATCAGCGGCAATGGAATGCTGCAGCGTGCGGTGCCGCCCTTGCTGGTCAATCTGGCAGCACTGCGTCAAATCCTGGAGGACCGGGGGGCCGCCGTTTTACCCCCGGGCACCCCCCGCTTCATGCTGTACTGCAAGGTCGCGGCCACCGATCCGGCCCTCATCCGATTGGAAATGACCAAAACCGATGCCCTGGATGCCCCCATCAGCACGGACCCGGCCCAGACTTTTCCCTGCGGCGACTGGCAGGTTATCGAGCTCGATCTGGCAACCCTGGACCTCGGCCAATACACCAATCTGGCAATTCATGTCACCACGACCGGCACCGTCCACCTGGACCGGCTGACCCTGACGACGGGCCTGACCGCCGACGCCGGCCCGGACGATTTTTACATCCAGGGCGGCGACGGCACCCCAACGGGGGCCGGACGCTACTACGTCCAGGGACACGCTGCCGTCAAGGAAGGCTTCGAGACCTACCACACCCAGCAGGATTATCCCGAAGCGCCGGCCATTGATCTGGTGGAGGTCGATCAGCACCTGGCCTACCTGGATGTCTGGCAGCGGACGATCACCGGGGTCGAAGACCCGGCGCTGCTGGAAGTCGCCCTGGGCGGTCCCGACACCACCAGCCGCGAACAGCTGGTATCCCAGGTCAAGCTCCTGCCGGACGCCGATTGCGGGGCCGATATCGCCCGGGCGCTGCGCCCCGGCGGCAACGGAACCCTCAGCACCGGCCTGTCGCCGGACGCCGCCCAGGGGGAGTGCGATTTCAAGCCGGAGCTGGACTACACCGGGCTTGAAAACGCCCTGTACCGGGTTGAAATCCACCAGGGCGGCCCGGCCGACGCCGCCACCTTCAAGTGGTCCCGCAACAATGGCGCGGACCTGGCAGCGGTCACAAGCTTCGAGGCGGACACCAAATCGGTGATGGTGGCCGATGACCGGCTGCTATGCCACGGCGACTGGGTCGAGCTGGGCGACGATGTCAGTGACCTGGCCGATGCCGCCCAAACCGGGCAGCACGGCAAACTGGCCAAAGTCGTCGAAATGACCCATCAGGCCGGCGGCGTTAAAATTCTGCTTGAAAACGAGGCCGGGGATTTTTCGACGGCACCGTTTAACGGCCGCACCGGGCGTCACCCCAAACTGCGCAAATGGCACGGCGTGGAAAATGTAGCCGGCTATACCACGTTCGGCGCCGGCGGGCTGCCGGATACCCAACTCGAGCACGGCATTCAAATCGCATTTTCCCAGGACGCGTTTTATCACGGTGATTACTGGCAATTCACGGCCCGGGTCAATACCCGCTCCGTCGAGGTCCTCGACCACGCGCCCCCCACTGGACCCCGGCACCACTATGCCCCTTTGAGCCTGATTTCATCGGGCACCGACGGCACCGCCTTTGCCTCCTGCCGCAAACGCTTTCCGCCCCTGACCGGCATCACGGCCGCCCACGTGTCGTTTGACCCGGCCTGCTGCGCGCAGTGGTCCGGCCTAGGCCTTGAAAATGTCCAGCAGGCCCTGGAGTATCTTTGCCGCCACAAATGCTGTGACCGGATCGTTCTGCCGGGGCAGTCCATCCAGGAGGCCATCGACAGCCTGGCACCGACGGGCGGCTCGATTTACCTGGCGCCCGGGATTCATGTTGTACACCAAACCATTCAGATCCAGGCCCGGCAGGATATCACCATCAAGGGCGACGGCGCGGCGACCCGGGTAATCTACCTGCCGGCCACACCGGGTATGGATCAGGAGGCAGTCACCCGCCTGAGGATTGAAATCGGTGAACTGGAAGAAAAAATTGCCGCAGCGGCGGCAGCTGGCGAAACCGACCTGGCGGCCGAGCTGCGCGCCGAACGCCGCCAGGTTCTGAAGGCATATTACGAAGCCCTCGGTTATGCCGCCGCGCAAAGCGATCTCCTCGAGGCCATGGATGAAATCAGGGACAAGATCCTCGAAGCCGGCAGCGACGGCGATGCCGTGGCTGAGCTGCAGGCCAAGCTGGAGGAGCTTGAACGGGAGCTGGGCGGAATCATGTCCTTCCTGCTGCACGATCTTTTCCGGGTGAGCGCCTCGCGCAACATCACCCTTACCCATTTTTTAATGCTGGCCGTTGGGGCCGACAGCCTGGTGGCAATCATCGATGAGAGCAAGGCCGTCGAGGTTTCAGATTGTGATTTATTCAGCCTTCCTGAACGGGTGCGGGCGGAATACGACGATTTTATCAAAGGGTACGACGGGAAGATCGGATTTGCCGAATTCACCCGCCTGGCAGGGTTAAAATACAAACTGCGGGGTCTCGGTCCCTGCATCAGAATTGCCGACGGCTGCCGGATCAAGGTTGAAAACAACCGGATGGCCGGAAGGGCCGGGTTGGTGCAAATGGGCGCCCACGATGATACCCGGGTTCCCCGGGTCGACGAACTTCATTGCATTGACAACCGTATCCGTTTTTCCGATGTCGGTTTAATGTTGATCGAGGGCAGTCGCGCCCGGATTGCGGACAACCGATTCAGTGATGTGCAGCTGGGGTTGACCCCGGCCCAGCAGGAAACCCTGGATCAGCTGCCGCTGGATCAAATTGACCCGGCCGAACCCTGCGATGTGCATCTCAGCCAGCAGGTCAATGATATCATCGACGCTCTCAGAAACATCATTTTCGGCTGCGCGCCCTCGATCGACGATGGAATAGCGCTTGAAGGGGCCGGCGTCATGGCCTTTATTCTGAGCGACAGCCTGGTCCGCAACAACACCGTGACGGCCATGACCGGGTTGCACCTGTTTCAATCGCGGGACAACCGCATCCTGGAAAATCGGGTACAGGCCCACGCCCGCGCCCTGGTGATGGCCTATAACTTCCGGACCCGGGTGCGGGACAATGAATTTGCAGTCATCGAGCGCAATGCCGGGGACACGGCCAGTCTAAAGGAAATCCGGACGGATGAGCCTGACGATCAGCCGACGGACACGGCGCCGCCGCCCGCCGAATTGACCTCGGACGCAACGACAGGGATGAATCCCGACTTCCTGGCTAAGACGGATCGCCTGGAGCGCATGTATCCGGCCGGCCGTTTCCATTCTTTTGATGCGGCGGTGGCCGTGGAGGTTCATTTTTCAGATCGCCTGCGGTTTGAGAATAATCGCGTCCGGGGCCCCCGGGGCTGGCAGTCGAATACTTATGATCGCGCCGAATTTATCGCAGTTCTCAGAACCTATTCCGAGGCCTGGATCCTGGAGCGCGACGATGCCGCCGTCCTGCTGGTCAGACGCTTCATTGACTCGCTGGGGCTGACACCCACCCTGCAGTTATTCGAGACCGTCATGCAGATGTTTGCCGGCGGCCAGCCGGTAAACTGGGTGGCCTATTGGCTGGAGTCCGCGGGTGCCGGCACCTTCGGCAGCATCACCAGAAACCTGCGGGAGTCGGTGGGCTTTTTCGGCGTTGCCGAAAAATTCCCGCACAATCCGTTTATCACAATCCTCGTTCGGCTGTTCAACCAATTGCTGGCTTTGCAGGTCGTCAGCCGCACGCGCATCTCAAATAACCGGCTGGAGGTCGGCCGGGTCGGCATCGGCATGCTGGGAGGCCTGACCCTGGGCGGTGTCCGCATCAGTGATAACCGGATCGCCGGCGCCGGGCAAACCGGAATTTTGTGGCAGGCGCTGCCGCTGCTCAACAATCCGGAATTCACCGGGATCCTGCTGCAGGTTTTATACGACACGATTCTCTATATTCTGAACCTGATGATCGGGTTCCTGAATCGCGTGCTGGAGTTCTTCGACGGCGCAGACGGCCAGGATGACGATGAAGCGCAGTCCGTCTCCTCTATTTTTGTCCTGGCAGCAGTTTTTCTGCTCTATGGCGTCGGCTCGATCTGCCCCGAACCGGATGCCGCCGACAGTGACGGGGACGACGAAGTGCCGGACAACCCGTTTATACCCTTGATCACCGGGTTGATCGATGCCGTCGGGCAGGTGGTGGATCAACTGGCAAGCGAGGCCGTTGCAGCGGCCGTCAAAGATCTTGCCAGCCGTGATGACCGCATGGCGCGCAACCAGGTTCATGGCACCGGCAACGGGATTCACACCAACCTGGCCAATACCCTGATTGCATCCAACCGGATTGACGTGGAGCCGGGCAAAGCTGCCATCGCAGAGCTGTTTGCCATGGGGCGCCTGTTTGCCGGCCACGCCCGGGTCGTTGACGCCATCGGTGATGCGATGGAAGAAGCGGGCGCCGGACAAGCCAGTGACCACAGCGCGGTTGCGGCACTGGGCAATGCCCTGATGAATTTAAATCCGGACGCCCTGCGCGCGGTGCGCGATATGCTGACCGAGGATTCTTCCCACTGGAGCGGGCTGGATGAAATGTTCGTCAAAGTTCAGTCAATCGCCGATTCCTCCGATTTTACCGGCGCCGTTTCGCAACACATCGCCGCCCTGGGCCAGGCTGCCGCCGCCGATGACGACCCGGCAACGGTGGCCGCGGCCTCCCGGGCCCTGCTGGATGAATTTGAGGGCCACCTCCGGGGCTATGGCATGATCCTGGAGGCGCCCGGCGTCCAGGTGATCGACAATACGGTGGAAGGCAAGCCGGCAATCGATATTGACGAGGATTTACAGGCCGCCCCCGGCGGTATTCTCATGACCTGCCCCGGCCAAACCAGCGCCATGGCGGTCTATTTTCTGCTGCTGGAAGAAAGTTTCCCCCTGTTTAACATCGGCGCCCAGGGCACCCGTTTCGACCGCAACAGCCTGCAGTGGGGTGCCGGCCACGGGCTTTCATTTTCCGCGTTGCCCATGATGGTGGATCTCAAGATTGAAAACAATGAAATCCAAAATCATGGCCTGGCGGGGATTTTGTGCGATGCCACTCAACTGGCGGCGCTTTTCAGGGGCGGCGGTCCGGCTGCCGGCAAGCTTTTCAACAGCAATATCGCGGCTGGTCTGAAACTCGGCTTCGCAACGGATCTCCTGGCCTTTCTCATGGGTACCTACAAGCTCAATATCGTCGGCAACGAAATCAATCAATGCTTCAACAGTGAGGCCGATGAATTTTATTCCGCAACGCCGCCCTTCGAGGTCTATACGCCGTCAGAGTACCTTCAGTTCACGGCCGTGTATGCCACGATCCTGGGCGGGCTCATGGTGCGCAATGCCCTGGAAGTCAATGGTGCGCTCAACAGCATTCGGTTTTGCGGCAAAAAAGACGATTCCTGGAACGCTTATGGTGCGGCCTTTATCGATTGCCACAATCTGAAATTCGAAGCCAATAAAATTCTCAGCAACGGCCGGTCGGGCAGTGATGATTTGTATTATCCGCGCGGCGGCGCGTTGTTCCTGGGAACAACCGGCTCGCTGACCGTTTCAAACAACAATTTCCTTGACAACGAGGGCATTACCCTGCTCGTGGCTCCCAAGTTTTCCTGGATCGGTCACATGGCTGCCGACGGTGGAACCATCAATTTCGGATATACATCGCCCTGGTACACCGAAAATCAGACCCTCGAACGACTGCTGGCCATCGGCAACGGTTTCGATGTCCGCGATGCCGCGGTCTCCGCTATTTGGTCCAAGATCCATGTGGGACATCACACCCAGCCGGGCGAGGCCTACCAGTACTATATAAGAGATCTGATTTTTTCGCAAAATCAGATCACCCTGCCCCAAGGCATTGGCACTGGCGGCTGGTACAGCCTGTTTTTGTCGTCATCCCAAATGGCCGTCAACGGCAACCTCGTCTCGGGATCACCGAACGCCGAGGCCGTTGCGCTGAACTCCGGCAGGGGCCTGGGCCAGGGCAATATGTTCCAGAGCGCGCCAAGTCTGACCGGAGACATTATGCTTACTTCCGATAACAACCGCTGGTAGAAGGAGAGAAAAATGGCTGATCCAATCGATCTGAAATCGCTCGTAAAAGGGGTTGAAGACGGCATCGAGGCCAAGTTCGGCTCACACCCCGGGTTCAAACAGGTCAAGGCCGTCCTGCAGAAAAAAGGCGGCCGGCCGGATCCGCGGGCCATGATCATGGACTCCCGGGCCGTGTTTACCGGTGACAACAAACCGCTTGCCCTCGCCACCAGGGGTGTCGACAATCTCGAAAAACAGGTCGCCACCCAGAAGGACAAACTGCTGGCAGCGGTGGCTGAAAACCGACGGGCCGTGGCCGATAACATCGAAAAAAACAAGGCCCTGCTGGAGAATCGCAAAGCCGACATCGCCCACGACGTCAAAGACGATGAGGCCCTGTTTACCGGACGGTTGGCAGCTGAAAACGGCACCCAGCCGCTGGCCGGTGCCAGGGTCATTGTGCGAACTTCAGGCACCGATCCCAAAATCGTGGCCCAGGCCGTCACCGATGCCAATGGCGAGTATGTCATCAAAATGGGGGCCGCCGAAATCGAAAAGGCCACCAGAACCCTGGCCATTGCCTATGAAACCCGGGACGGCACGCTGATCGATGAAAAAAAGAAAGTCTACCTGTCGGCGGCCCGGGGCAAAACCAAAGTGGTCGACGGCGACGTCGCCGAAGACAAAAAAGACCTGGCGGCCGAGCTGATCCGGTCGTCCGATGAGCGCAAACAGCAGGCCCTGCTGGAGATGGCCGAGTTGAAAAAAAGCGCGGCCGAACTGAACCAGGTCAGTTTCAAAACCCGCAGCAGCGCCGACAAGCTCAGCCAAAATCTGGCCGGACTGAAAGGACTGCTGGGTATTCGGTATTAGGTATTGGGCATTAGGTATTGGGAATTCGGTATTCGGCATTCGGTGTTGGGTGTTGGTGATTGGTGATTGGTGATTGGTATTACTTCTTATTTTAGCTATTTGGAATAGTGAAATAAAAGAATGACTAAAATGAACTAAATTGACTAAAATGACTAAAATTAAGGAATCGCTGTGCTCTGTCTTTTTTATAATACCGACAGAATGCAATAATTTTAGATCATTTTAGTCATTTCAAATTTTAGATCATTTTTTCAGGATGGAAATGACAGAATCTCGTAATTCGAATAAATACCTTATACTGATAATGTGACAAGGTAAAACAAATACCCAATACCTAACCCGGACAAGCCGGAATTGAATATTGACGATTGAAGATTGAAGATTTGTGGTATCGCTTCGCTCTGTCTATTATATCTCCATCAATCGTTTAACTTAAAAGTTGACGCCAAAATATATCTTCGTAAACGCCTGTATACCATGGGTTTACAGAGAAGCCGAAAAAATTTTTGCGCATTTTGTGCAAAACTGAATTGGTAACTGTCTAACCCAACACCGAATACCGAAAGCCGAATACCCAATACCTAATTCATACCTTAAACCTTAAACCCAGCCCTTAAAAGGTAGTACTTTTATTTTTTTCTTTTAGCAAGTATTTTAGCAGTCGAAACATGAGGTCTCTTTTTGCTACCTTTTCGCTTCGGCTGCTGCTTTTTAGGTCCTCGAGGGTGCTTTTGAAATCTGTACAATTTCATATTTGCAGAAAGTTTTTTTAATACATTAGCAAATTTGAGGGGCGTCATAGACTGAAACACAAGCCAATTTTTTTCAGGAATTGCGATCAGCATTCCACGATAGGTTGCCGAAATTTCATCGGCCAGATAATAAC
>Ga0209149_1000146_pt1 | contig 29939 bp, 25 predicted proteins | sample WorMetTyACAVOLI2_FD_187423 | JGI IMG/M metagenome (GOLD analysis project Ga0209149, IMG submission 187423) | Marine gutless worms symbiont microbial communities from Max Planck institute for Marine Microbiology, Germany - Olavius algarvensis... ... | reverse complement strand
AGTTTTAGGGAACTAGGCCTATAAAAGGAGTGATTTTAGTAGTACTTATATCAAAAAAAGTCAAGTAGTATTTTATCTTATCATGCTGATATAATGAGAATTTTTACGTTTATGCGTCCACTCTATACTCAGCAGCAAGTGGAAACCATAGAGAGTTTTGCTGACACTGCGGGAATGGGGATATTTGATACTGCCAATCGGAAAAATCCCTTTAAAAATTGGTATTTTGTCTATATCCCTTATTGCACAGGGGACCTTCATTCGGGCGCAAGCGACACGGAGTATACTGACATCTGGGATGAAATTCCCGGGTTTGATTCCTGGAAAATAAAACATCGCGGTTTTGTAAACTTTCAAGTGGTATTAAAATGGATAAAAGAAAATTTTGAAAGACCTCGAAAGATCTTCGTCACAGGGATCAGCGCCGGAAGCTATGGGGCAATCAGTGGGTTTCCTTTCATAAAAGAGGCGTTCCCCTTGTCAAAGGTATACGTTTTAGGGGATGCGGGCAATGGTGTTACTTCAGAGGCATTCCAAAAAGGCGGCGTCGATAATTGGAATGTTCAGGTTCCGGACTGGATCCCTGGGTACGAAGATGGGTTTAATCCGGAAAAGACCACTGCTGATCTGTACACAGATTACGCAAACTACTATCGCTGGAGCAAAGTGGCACAATATACAACAGCCTGGGACGAGACTCAGGCCTGGTTCTACAATCTCCAATTCGGTGGTTTGGTATCGTATCCACTGGAATGGGATAATTTTCCATACGATCCCATTTATTGTGGCTGGCACAACCAAATGCTTGAATATGCCTTTGAAACTGCGGATAGCGCGCGCAACTACAGATACTATATCGCCGCTGGTACCGCCCATACTATCATGATGTCTCCCAGCTTTTACACTGAGGAATCAGCGGGAATTTCATTCGCTAAGTGGGTAAGGGCCATGGTGGGAGGCTTCTCCCGGTTTCGCAGACATTACAGGCAAGGCCCATGGAGAAATTTGCAGTGTGAAGATTGTGAAGACCCGGTAGTTTGCCCTTAACCGGACTAATGAAACAGAGGGGTCGCGTCTTCATTCTTCACTCATTGTCAAGAATGAAGACGCGACCCCTCTGTTTTACTCTGCTGTCAAGAATGTAGACCTGACCCCGTTTTTTTTCTCTCATTCCTCTTGGAACTGTCATGTGCGCGAGAGATGGTTTAAGAAATTACTTGGTTCGATGTCCAATTCCTCATCAGACATTTCAGGGATGAAATTTTCCCCTAAATCTTGTTTTATCTGTCTTGCATCTTCATATTCTCCACATGCCCATGCATATACGGCGTATGCAGAGTATTCTTTATAATATTCTAATCCCTCTCTTGGGTCACTGAGTGTGCTCTCAAAATAGTGCCGTACTTTTTTATAGACACCGCGCTTTCGAAAAGGTTTTACCCAGGCACCACCTCCAGAAGGAGAATCTTTCGATATTAATTTAAGGGTTCTTAAGTAGTACCTAGGGACTCTGGTATCAAACCGTCCTGTTTCCAGGCAGGCATTTCCAAAATTAATCATTGCTTTGTGAGTGCCTCCCCAACGAGGATGTAGTGCTTGCTGGTAAATAGTATATGCTTTACCATAATCAAACTGTGCTTCTACGGCTCGCAAAAACCAATCTTTTTCATCTAATAAACCACTTGATGTCATCCTGATATGTATCATCAAGGCCGCAGCCTCTGGATATTCCGGGTGAATTCCGTAAGCTTTGGTTAGATAATTTTCTGCCGTTGAGATTTCCTTACGAAAAACCTCCCATCCTTCCTCAGTAACATTATTCGCATAGCCGTCTCCGCGGGCTTGCCATCCTTTTGAAATATGATATTTACCCCTGATCATGCAATCAATCCACGGATCAACATTTTCTAAAGAATCAAATTCTTCCATGTAATTATCAATAGCGCGTGGACTGTGACTACCCCAATCATATTCGAATTGATAGTCTAATATACTAAAATAGAAACGTTGATTACCATTGCCGAACCGTTCATCAGCAGCTGCTAGAGCAAGATATCGCATTTTTTTTCATAAAGTGGGTCTAATAACTCGTTGTCATCGTATCCATTCTTTTCATATATCCGGATCAGTTTGTTAGCCGCAAAATACTTATAAAATGCTGGATATGCACTTTGCTCCAAATAGCTAAGTGAAGTACTTACAATCGCTTCTGCCCTTTGAATATCACCGCCATTTCTAAAAAGAACATTTCCAAGAATGTAGAAAAGCCGCGGGTCGTTACATCCCGAATTAATGATATTCTGTAAATCAGATTGGATGTCATAGCCAAGCTCATCGTCATAATACCCCAATCGATACATCGCGTATTTATCCAATACCTTTTTAACCTTGGAATCCCATTGTGGAGACTGGTGACCAAAATCCTGATAATCCTGCCACAAATTCTTCTTTAACCATGCAACGAACGCCTGATTGTACTGAGTTTGGGTATAAGAATCCTCATTTACCGGTATCGATCTTCGTTCCCCGGACAACCACGGTAAGCCTATGCTAACAAGCAGGTACAGCCCGGCCAGACATACTACGCCAATAGATAAAATTCCGGACGAAGCTACCACCTTTTTTTTCGGACTCAGTTCGGAGAATTTATCTACTATTGAATTGCTTGAAAAAAATTTACCATTACTTTTAGATTTTGAATGTTTATAATCAAAACCACAGTTAAAACATTTGTCATGAATATCCGGTTGTCTCCGGCTGCATTTTGGGCACACGATATCTTTGACACCACTACTGAATTCGTTTTCTTGATTTTGTTCGTGTATATTCTTGCCCGGCGCTTTTTTTGCCCCCTCTGTATTTTTTTCTACCTTTTCAGGTTTGTTTTGTATGAAGAATCGATTTTGGCATTTTTTGCACTTGACATAGGCTCCTTTGACAGGAATCTTCGAAGAATTGATGTTGTAGATAGAATTGCACTTGTCGCATTTTATTTCCATAACCTGCACCTGACAGTATAAGGCAACGGCCACTAATAAAGTTGTATTAAGATATAGAGCGACTTGTAATTAGAGCAAAATATGTACCGAATTGCTATAAAATTCTAAAAACAGTTTGATATCATGCTATTATACCATTTGTTGAAAATTATGTTTGCTTTTTTTAAATTCAAATAATTCTGGTATTCGGAACCGGTGGCTCGCAATTGGTTTAGGATAACGATTCGCAATTGACGGACCTTTTTAATGGTACCTTGCAGATCGAGCACAGATCTGTGACAGAAGCGGCGAAAGGTGACGGCGTCGGCGTAAAGGTGCCTGAAAAGGTGAGAGAAGGGGACAAGGTATATAAAATAGTCGGCGAATAATCCGGGATTTTGGCGCGTCGTGGCTGGAAGATTCGGCAAACAGGACTTCCGGACTTCCGGGACGCCCATAAAATTATAATGTTTATTCCATTATACCTAGAAACCTATTATTTTATGGCCCTAAACATCTGGGAAAATATAGGGGACGTTATTTACTAAATTGATTATTTTCGTCGAATTATACAAGATTTAAATAGGTTATGCTGAAATATAACACTCTTGAAAATAACATCATTAAATTGCCCGACCCTCTATTGTAAATTAGAAATTCCAAACCCAAAAATTCCCAATCATAGTTTAAGATACTGTGGTAAAAAAAATTGACAAAGGCAATCTATCAATTATTTTAAACCTAATAATGATTGGTCTTGACAAATACTATCTAAAATTTATTTTGAAAGGATGAAGTGAATGAAAGCACAAGTGCTAAACAAATATGATGATGATTTGACTGCTGACGGGTGGGTAAATCTGGAAACCGTGGATGACCCGAAAATTGAAAAAGCTAATGACGTCATCGTGCACATTGGCGGCGCTGGCGTTTGCCGGACAGATTTGCACATCATTGAGGGAGTGTGGCGCCCGCATATGGATCCGGATGGCACCAGCCTCTTGCCACTGATTATGGGTCATGAAAATGCAGGCTGGGTTGAAGAGGTCGGAAAAGATGTCGAAGAATTTAAAAAAGGAGACCCGGTCATTGTTCACCCCAAGATTACCAGTGGAACCTGCCTTGCGTGCCGCCGGGGTCATGATATGCATGGCGAGGGACCTTTCCCAGGGCTTGATTCAAACGGCGGTTATGCCGAAGCGCTCAAAACATCCGTGCGCAACTTGGTCAAACTGCCCAACAGCCTGGCCCCGAAAGACGTTGCCCCCTATTCGGATGCCGGTCTGACCGCCTATCGCGTGGTTAAGAAAGCTACCCGCCATTTGTTGCCCGGCGAATATTGTGTAGTCATTGGCGCCGGCGGCCTGGGCCACATCGGGATTCAGTGTCTCAAGGCCATGTGCGCTTCCGAAGTAATCGTTGTTGACCTGTCAGATACTTCCCTGGAACTGGCCAAACAAGTCGGTGCCGATCATATCATCAAGGCTGATGGCTCTGAAGTGGATGCCGTCTTAGATCTAACCGGCGGCGTTGGAGCAGAGGCAGTAATCGATTTTGTCGGTGAAAAAGGGACTACTGCCAAAGGTCTTGCCATGACACGGCCCATGGGCAATTACTATATCGTCGGCTACGGTGAAGATATTCAGATACCGGCTGCCGATCTGATAATAACCGAGCGAAATATTATCGGAAACCTGGTCGGGACATGGGCGGAGTTAGCAGAGTTGATGGCTCTGGCCGATCGCGGCCTGGTCGAACTGGCCATTCAGGAATATCAGTTGTCGGATGCCAACCTGGCGCTTAAAGATTTAAATAGCGGCAAAATCAAAGGACGGGCTGTATTGATTCCTTGAGTTATCCATTGACTGCGTCTGATGTATTCCCAGCAATGTCTCCGTGATGCCTGAGGCGAGCCTGATCGGAAATATTCAGCCTGCGGTATTCTGCAGCAAACGAGATGCCGTGGGGTTGCTCAGACATCGGGTTGACTCCTGGCCCAGGCACCAACCCGTTACTGCATGGTGTAGCCGCCGTCAACGGCATACACCTGCCCGGTAATATAAGCGGCCTCGGCCGAAGCGAGAAAAACCGCCGGACCGACTACATCGGCGGGACTTCCCAGTTTGCCCAGCGGAACCTGATAAGTGGTGTAAGCTTTAAGTGCAGTTTCCGGGAAAACATCCAGTGCCGTATCCGTCTCGATAATACCCGGTGCGATTGCATTTGCCGTGATTCCCATCGGTGCGATCTCCCGGGCCAGCGCCTTGGTAAATGCAATAACCCCACCCTTGGCGGCGGCGTAGGGGACCATGCTTATCGCTCCGACCAGTCCAGCGACGGATGCGATGTTGATGATGGTCCCACTGCGCTGTCGGCGCATTGTCTCCAGAGCAATTTGGCTGCACAGAAAAACGCTCTTTAGGTCGAGCGCCATCACCTTGTCCCACTCATCATCGGTCACCATGGCAAACGGTTTTATCGGAAACCCGCCCGCATTGTTCACCAGTATATCCAGGCGGCCGAGTTCTTCGACAGCACTCCCGATCAAATGTTCCACCTGGGATCGATCGGATACGCTGGCCTGAACCGCCAGCGCCTGCCGCCCCAGTTTCCTTACTTCTTCGGCGGCAGCTTCGGCGGCATCCCTGCTGCGACTGTAATTGATGACGATATCGGCGCCTTCGCGTGCCATCGCCATGGCAATCTCACGGCCAATACCCCGGCTGCTGCCGGTTACCAAGGCCACCCTGTCCGCCAGCCTCATAAACACCCCCTCATAATTTCAGATCTATATTAGTCTCCATCGATCACACCGATAACCGTGCCGACTTTCACCTTTGATCCAGCTTTGACCACTATCTCACTTAACGTACCATCGGCAGGCGAGGTGACGTAAAGCGTAATTTTTTCGGTCGTTGCTTCGGCCAATTCCTGTCCTTTTGAAACTTGAGCACCTGTTTCTTTTATCCATGAGACGACGGTAACCTCCAGGGCCCCGTCGGCTGTTGGTGGTATTTCTATGTTGTAACGCAAGACTCATCCTCCTTGATTGATTTGACCGCTCTAAACGGATACTCCATAACAGAGGGCGCATTCCATTCGATGCTGTTTTCCCATCAGGTAGATCGGAAAAACGCTTTCGCCGGTTTTTCAATAAAATAAAGGCGGCAAATTCGACTTTACACTCTAAGGCTCCGTGCAAGATCTGTTCTGGTGATCGTGCGGGTTTCAAACACAAAAGTTTTTTGCAATATCTTCTTCAGCTCGACTTTGATCTGATTGACAGGTGGAGTATTTCCCAAAACTTGCTGCATGGATGTCACGGGCATCTGCTGGACGCCGCATGGATTAATCAGGCCAAAAGCCGCCAGATCCGGATCGATATTCAGGGAAAAGCCGTGGAATGTATAGCCATGCTTCACGGCTATACCGACCGCTGCAATTTTAGCTTCGTTGTGCCAGACGCCCGGAAGGCCGTCTTTCTTGCCGGTCCTGATATCATAGCCGGCCAGCAATTCAATCAGTAAATCTTCAAGCCGGTGTAGATACTGATTCGCGTTGAGCCCGATGTCTCCCAGATACAGCAAGGGAGACACGATCAGCTGACCCGGCCCATGATAGGTGACATCTCCACCCCGGTTTACCTCCAGAACTTCGATGCCGCGTTTCTCAAGGGCTTCCTGCGAAGCGAGTATATTATTCCGGCTGCCGGACCGACCGATAGTAAATATCGGGAAATTTTCCTGCAGAATAACAGTGGTTGTCATTCTGCCGTCCAGTCGCGCCTGAAGGACCTGTTCCTGAATGGTAAAAGCCGGAGCATATTTGATCAGGCCCAGATCCAGCCAGTAGCCGGTTTGTTTATCTGCCGCCATCATTATCAATTCTCACGCAGTGTGATGCGAGAAAACCACTAAAGGGGGCACAACACCCCACCGCATTCCTGATAGAGGGCCTGAAGATCACCATTGAGCTGGGCAAAGATGTAGACCGGTGCACAACCCGGGTACTCAACAACTTTTTTGGCCACCTTCATCGCTTCTTCGACCTTGTCCCTGCTAGGAAAAAGTTTCCAGCAGTCACCGGTCACGAACAGATGTTTATCTCTGACTTTCTCCGGCTCAAAATCGGGCACACCGCCGGCGACCACATACAGGTCACCAACTTTGGCGTTGAAGTCTTTGGTATTCACGTTGTTGTTGAAGTTGTCCAGCGCGCCTCGAATGTTGACAAAACAGCCGGGACAGGTCTGCTGAATGATCGCGTGAATCCCGGGAATCAATCCCGTCGGATCATTCATGGGTCTTTTGAAAAATTTGCGCACTTCCGAAATCGGTGTCCCCACCAGGTCGATCTCATCGATTTCCCTGACTCCCAGCCCTTCGGTGGCCGCGATGCGAATGGCCGGAACTTCAATAGTTTCAAAGCCCATGACGTAAGACGTAACGGCGTCCACCGCCACCGTCTGCGAGCCGGCTATCAGCAGGTTCATTTCGACCGGAGTGCCGGCATGCGGTCCCTGTCCCTCCATGGCAATGACGGCATCCACCAGGGTCAGGTCGGCCTCGCGCACCCGCAGCAGGTCAGCGCATTTCTGGCCCAGGTCCAGCCGATGGACGTCCTGCTGCTCCCCGCTGGGATGAACGTTGGGAATGATGCCCTGCCAGTTTTTAATTCCCAGGGTAACGGTTCCCGCCAGATGGGTTTTCATTTTAGGCAGATTGATTACCCGGTCGGCATCCAGCAGGGGTTTGTAGATTTTCGCTTTCCGATATAACTTGGCATTTTCAATTTCAACGTCTATAAGTTCCTCTTCGTCAAAAAAAATAACCCGGTCGGCACCACCGCGCTTGGCGGCAGCCCGCATACCGGCCATCTCAAAAGCCGGACGGGCTTTGCCGACATGCTGGCCAAGGGAGGGATTGTCGCCTACCCACACTTCATTGGCCTTGGAATTTTCCTTGAGGTAGCTCACCACGGCCTCGATCACCCGGGGATCAACAACTGAAAAGCTTTCTGGCGGTGCCTGAAAGGCAAGGTTCGGTTTTACCAGAACCGTTTCGCCCGCCTTAATGATACCGTCAATGCTACCCACTGAGAGGGCAATGGTCTCAGCAATTTTTTCCTTGAGCTGTGCGATATCTTCATCATAGCGGACAAACTTACCACCCAAAAATTCAGAGTTGCCTTTCAATCCACCAGTTTTTACAATCGCCACTTTTGGTTTGGACATGATCGCCTCCTTCAGTTTATTTAAAATGTCATATTTTAATCGTAATCCTCTCAGGGCCTGATTGGTTTAGCGTAAAAAAGCCTGATTTTTCTATTTTACCAGGACATCGTTTTCGTAGAGACAGCATTTGTCTGGTGGTAAGTGCAAAGAAATCGTATCAACGTTAATCTGCTCTTTTCTGTTAATTTTTACTTTAATTTCCAAGTCATCAAAATGACAGGTAAGCAATCTGTAATTGCCAAAGTCCTCGTCATTCCTGATGTTGCACGCAATTGTGTTTTCCTGTTGATCCCGGCCCAGGGTGATGAATTCTGAACGTATACCAAGCTTTATATTATTGGATTTGAGCCGGTTTAAGTCATAATCAAGTTTCAATTTTTGCTGCCCGAGCTTGATCTTGTTGTTTTCGATTGAGCAGGAATACATGTTCATTGCCGGAGATCCGATGAAATAGGCTACAAAGGTGGTATGGGGTTTTTCGAAAAGTTCTTTTGGGCTTCCGCTTTGCACGATGCTGCCATGATCCATGACAACGATGTTTTCAGCGAAGGTCATTGCTTCGTTTTGATCATGGGTTACGTAGATTAAGGTGGTTTTGTATTTTTCATTGATCTCTTTCAGGGTCCTTCTCAATCTGAATTTCAAATCAGGATCGATCACGGTCAGGGGTTCGTCCATCAAAATGGCGGAAACTTCGTCCCTCACCAAACCCCGCCCCAAAGAAATTAGCTGCTTTTGGTCTGCAGTTAACTTTTTTGCGGATTTCGTTAGATGGTGGTGGAGATTTAAGGTCTCTGCCACTTCGTATACTTTCTTTTTTATGATGTCGCTATTCACCTTTCTGCAAATCAAAGGAAAGGCGAGATTCTGTTCGACGGTCATCGTATGATAGATTACCGGAAACTGAAAAACTTGAGCAATATTTCTGGAAGCTGTCGGCTTTTGTGTCACATCTACGCCATCAAATAGAATACGGCCACGATAAGGTGTGACAATACCAGACATGATGTTGAGCATGGTGGTTTTTCCGCAACCAGAAGGCCCTAAAACGGCATATCTGTGCCCATCATTCCACGTGATGCTGAATGGTTTCAGGGCATAGTCTATTTGCTCAGCTTGGGGATCATAGGTGTGGGCGACTTCTTTTAATTCAATTTTTGCCATTGTGTTACTCTTGAAATGGTGACTTTACCAATTGACATTCCATATCAAAGGCGTACATCTGATCAACGTTGATATCAATCATCAGTTTCTGATGTGCGTCAATAACGACGAGATCTTCCATAAGCGCCACAAGCGAAACACCATTATTTTCAAGATGCAGGAAAGTTTCCGAGCCGCTAATTTCTGAGAATTCAAGGGTGAATGGAATGCCGTTTTCATGAATGGTAAGCTCGGCTGCCCTTATGCCAAAAATGTATGAACCCGGCGCTAAATTTTTAAAATGATCCGGCAGCTTCAGTTTAAAATCGCTATTAATAACAATTTCTTGCTCTGAAATGCTGCCACGCATCGTGTTCATGACCGGGTCATTCGTGATTTCAGCCACTCTAAGCGTTGCCGGATTTTCAAACACGTCCTTAGCGCCTGAATGTTGCAGAATTCGCCCCTCATCCATGACGATAGTGTGACCATTTAACTGCATCGCTTCGAGCGGATCCGTGCTGGAATAAATCAGGATGGATTCAGAAGATAGTTCAGCTGAGAAAAGGTTTTTAAACTCATCCCGTAACTGTTCCCTTAATTTGTAGTCCAAATTGACCAAAGGTTCATCCAGAAGCATGATTCGAGCTTTTTTGGCAAAGGACCTGGCCAAGGCAACCCTTTGTTGCTGCCCTCCTGATAACTCGTGTATTTTCCGGTTTTCAAAACCGCCTAGTCCCACCGTTTTTATCGATTGACGTACTTGCTCATCGATTGAACGGGCGGCCAGTTTTCGCTGCTTCAAGGGAAAGGCGATGTTTTCATAAACCGTTAAATGCGGATAGTTGATAAATTGCTGATAAACCATTGCCACATTTCTTTGCCATACGGGAAGTTTGTCAAATCGTTGATCATCATAAAGCAAAACGCCACTATCAAATGGCTGGAGTCCTGCAATGGTTTTGAGCAGGGTTGTTTTTCCGGATAATGTTCTGCCTAAAAGGGTATAGAGTTCACCTTTATTCATCTCAAACGAAATATCATTGAGATGAAATTCTTCGTCAGAGCTGTAGGTAATATTTTTGGCTATAAGCGTCATTTTATTTACTTTATGGCACCTGACAAATTTCCCTTGGACAAGTAGCGTTCCACAATGAAGGCGATGATGACCAAAGGTGCGACCGAAACTAAAGCGGAGGCAGATAGGCTCCACCAGGGAGTGACAGACGAATTTAAGGCTACGATGGCCACTGGTATCAACTGAACTTTAGTGAAGGTTAGAACGAAAGCAAAAAAGAAGTCGTTCCAGCCAAAGATGATACAAAATAGAAAAGCGACGATTAAGCCCGGTATGGAATTGGGCAGCACAACCTTGTAAAAGGCCTGAAACGGGTTACAACCGTCAATCAGCGCTGTTTCATCGATCTCTCTGGGGACACCGTTAAAAAAATCGACCATGATCCAAACAGCAATTGGCATCAACAGGGCCACGTAAACAATGACAAGACCCGGCAAACTGTCCAGTAATCCGAATTTACTCAACATAATAAAAAACGGAATAGACAGCACAATGGGAGGCATAATTCTCTGGGAAATGAAAAAGAAGGTGATGTCATTGTTCTTGATAAAACCGACTTTGAAGGTGAATCGTGACAATGAATAGGCTGCCAATGTGCCTAAAATAAGGCTGATCACGCTTGCTGACATGGTCACCACGATGCTGTTTATATAAGGCGCGATAATGTCGATACCACCTTGACCGCCACTTTTTACCAGCACCCGCCAGCCTTCCATTGTTGGTTGGAATTGGAGCCATGGTATATAGGTCGCACCCCCTGTTACAGCGTTGGTATTTTTGAAGGACGTGGATAACGCCCACAAAAAGGGAGAGATCACAAAAACAGACCAAAGGCTGATAAATGCGTATTTAATTATATAGTAAAGACTTTTCATCGTAACGCTTTAGGTTTTGATCAATAAACGGTGCAAGAGTTTAGCGATAATCGTCAAGCTGATAATCATAATAATTAGATAGGTGAATGACATGGCTGCTGAATATCCCAGCTGGAATTCCCTCAATCCTTTGATGTAAATATAAAAACTGGACGTTTCCGTTGCCGTTCCAGGTCCACCGGACGTCAAAACATAGACGGTATCCAAAATCTTGGACGCTTCAATCACCCTGATAATGATGGCCCCGATAGATATCGGTGCCATTAATGGAAACGTCACATAAAAAAAGGTTCTCACCGGTCCGGCGCCATCGATTGCAGCAGCTAAATAAGGTTCTTTGGGTAACGACAACAAGCCGGCCAGCAGCAGTAAGAACATGAACGGTGTCCATTGCCAGACTTCAACAGTAATCACACTGAGTTTTCCCCAACTTTCATCCGTTAGCCATGGAATATAAGTAATACCAAAATTGCTCAGGATATCATTCACCGGCCCCAGCGATTCGTGGAAAATGGTTCTCCAAATAACTGTCATGATGACCGGCGTCGTCATCATCGGTATCAAAAAAAGTACCCGCAGAAATCGTTTTAGGACAACCTCTTTCCAAACCAGGTGGGCCAGTGTAAAACCGATCACATATTGAAGAAATACGGTGACCGAAGAAAAGAAGATCAGTCTCACCAGCGCTTCCCAATACCGGCTATCGTCCGTAAATAATCTGATGTAATTATCAATACCGATCCAATCGAGTCCCGGGACAATGATATCCCAGCTTGACAAGCTTAGCCGAACCGTAAAGACGATGGGAAATATCAAAATTCCCAGTAGTACGATTAATCCGGGTAATAGGAATACTTGTTTATGTTTGAAGTCCATTTGTAATGAGGTATTACAAATTCAATTTCAAAAGGTGGACAATCACCAGTAATCATTATGATTGCCTTTTTTACTGAAAGTTGAATTGTCGGCGTCGGGATATATTAAAAAGAAACCGCCCTTTTTGGGAAGGGCGGTTGTTGATACAAAAACCTATTTATTGTCCTCTAAGGCGACAACAGCGGAGTATGCATCTCTTATCCTGTCTTCACCCAGCCGTTTGACAATTTTCTTCCACTCAGCCGCGACTTCATCAAGCGCTTCCTGCGGTGTTTTCTGACCGGCAATGGCTTTGCTCACACCTGTAGCCATGGCGGTGTAAAACTGATTGACGCCAGGTACGCGCAGATCGAACACCCTGTTATCACTTGCTTCCATTCCGCTAAGCGTTGCTGTATAGGTTTCAGCAACTTTTCTATCCCAGCCCTGATTTTCGACATAATAATTTGGATCGAAGTCAGATGTCCGATAAGGATTGACGCCAAAGCGACCAATAGACAAATCAGCTGCGTGGTTGGCTGGATTGGCAAAAAAGCAAAGATAATCAAAGGCCATGTCGTGGTTCTTGCTGTTTTTTGCAACCGCGACCCCCCATCCCCAGGTGATGTATGGCGCGTAGTTATATTTATTTTCCCAAGCACCTTTCACTCGGTTCCAGACCTTTTCAGCGCCGGGCAGTGGTGCTGCACCTACCTTATTTTTGATGGGGCTGTCATCTTGCTGGGCTTGTACAAAGGCGTCATCCCAAGAAAAGCTGAATAGCGCCTGTCCCCCGCCAAATGAGAATATTTCTTCCCCTAAGCCAAAGTTCTGCCCGCCTGGTGGCATATACTTAGTCGCCTCTACAAAGTCTTTCAATCCCTCAACAAATCCAGGGCTATTGATCAGTGGTTCCATGGTTTCCAAATCAAAAAAGAAACCGCCAGGTGTTCGAGGATTCTTGGCATAAGCAGCCGCACGACTAATAAAGGCTGAGAACATTAAATTGTCCCTTGCCACGACCTCAGCAGAGCCGTATTCTTTTTCGCCATCGCCATCCCAGTCCCTACCGTTGAAGTAAGTGGCAATTTCTGCGTATTCCTTCCAGGTTTGGGGAACTCTTAATTCCTTTCCGGTATCCGCTTTATATTTTTTTTGCATTTCCGGATTGTCAATCACGTCAGCGCGATATTTCAGGTAATGTCGATCTCCGTCAACAGGAAACTGCATCATTGTACCTTTCCAGGAGGCCACATCGATATAGTTTCGAGTCACGTCTGTCATCTGAGGCATGTCAATATACTTCTGGGGAACCGGTTGGATGTAGTTTATCCAGTCACCGATCCAGTAAGACCCTCCAAACATGACATCATACGGTGTTTGGCCGGTTTGCAGGGGAACCATTGTTTTTTGAAATAAGTCTCCGAAAGGCGTATGCACAACGTTTACTTTCGCCCCGGTCAGCTTGGCAAATTGCTCTGCATGCAGCGCAGTTGGTTCTCCCATAACCGGTACCGCATGGGTGCTGATGTTTAATGTCCTGCCTTGGTAGTTCTTTTTAGACATCGCTTCGTAGGAACATTCACCTGGAATATCTCCTGTTTTGGCAATGTGTGGGAATTGGTCCCCCCATTTGTCAGCGAAAGCTGCGTTGCCAACCAGAAAGACCATTGCTGCTATCAATGCTACGATGTGTAATCTCATAATGACCTCCCTCCTTTTTAATTAAGTACAAAACAGATCCGAATTATCTCTTCATTTCTCTGCATGCACAAATGAAGCGTGAAAGATTCGCCCGCCCCCGCCTGGAAATAGCAAGGGATTTTAAATGATTTCAAAGAAACCAGGCAAAATCATTCCTCTGCATATGGGATCAAGGGATTAAGATCGCCCGGCCCTTTATCATACCTGCATTAAGGTCGGTCAGAGCTTGATTTGCTTCACTCAAGCGCTGTTCTTTTGTTGAGAGGTTGACTAATCCGCGATCGGCAAGCTCCATCAATTCGACTAATTCCGGATAAGTGCCTACCAGGCTTCCGGCAATAGTTTTTTCGCTGAATGCAGTCAGACTATATCCCGTCTTTTTTCATGTCAAGTCTAAATTTTAATCTTGTTCTGCACCGATATCCTAACACGGCACAATATTTAGTTGTTCATCCCCAATCTGCACACAAAGCCATAAGATTTTGTGGCAATAGCGGCATGAATGGTCGGATGAATGGTTGAGTTCAGTGTTAATGGTGTCAGATGTCTTTAATCGATTAAACGACAAATTTTTTTTCCGTTAATCGAGAACCCTGGGGTATCTTTAAGTTGCTGGGTTAAGTTTGTCTGGTGATATTGATACCATATCCCCAAACAGCCATGCGTTAGAGTTTGGGAACGCCCATAAAAATATAACTTTCAAGGCAGTTCTTCAAATAATCTCAGAAAATAAATAGGCCCAAGAGTATAATTTGCCCCTTTAAGTTCTAATTTTCCGCCATCTAGTGTCGGGCCACCACAAGATACTGTTTATACAGGTTTTACGTTCCAGAAAAAATAGGTGTTGCGTCTGGGTCAGTGATTAACGAGCTTCGATTAATCAATGATCAAGATTTGACACCAATTTTCCATGAGATGGCATAACCGGTCAGAAATCGGCGCATGAAACCGGAAAGCCCGATTTCTGAGCTGCGCAAAAGTATGTGCGCATGGTTGGTCATCGGGGCCCAGGCATAGATGTTGGTGTCGGTATCGGCAGACAGTTCCCCCAGACGCTTGACAAAATTCTTGCGATCCGCAACATCGTTGACGATCCTGCGTTTTTCGATTCCTCTCAGGATTACATGATGCAAGGTCCCCGGGGCTTCCAATCTGGCTCGACGTGGCATTCTGTTTCTCCCTTGTAAGAATTTAAGGAACGCCGATTTAGCATCAATTGGTTCAATTAGAATGTCCCCCAGTTTTCCACAAGATTAAAATACGTGCCTTGGTTGACAGGCCAAGCCCGTAACGTTAATTTACAATTTAATGCGCACCTTGTTGGTTTGACAATTTGCCTTCCTTCTAATATCCAGCAACTCGATGAGGAAGGTGCTCGGTTCGCATAATCCATTCAACAAGGAGGAACTCTGTGCTTCCTCAGGATTACTATCACCGGGTTTTCAATGGCCTGGAAAATTGTTTCCAACATTACGATTATTTTATTGCGACCGGAAATGAACTGATCGCCGAAGGATGTGACCCCGCCTTTCCCGCACTTGCGGCACCGTTGGATCAATTGGCGCACTATACCCGGGAGCGCGCGCTGCAGGTCCATCTGCCGGTCATTGGCGAAAAGTCACAGTCGGTTCTGATGCCGATCGATTTCGAAATTTTTCTTGGTGATGACAATTACCGATTGTACTCGGACAAGGACACCCAGCAAGAATACTTCGAACAGATAGTGCCGGTAGCCGATTTTATCGAGCAGATCTTTCGTTCGCGGGGCATGCCTTATCTACTGGATTACACTCCTTCCGGCGGGCACTTCCTCTTCCAGAACCAGTTCGGAGACCGCGCGACGCAGGAGCTCGTGGGTATCGGATACCTGGAAGAAGATCTCATTAAAGCTTGCCGCTACATAGATCCCAATGATCTGCGGCGTAAATCCGGTGTTGCCCTCGATGCGGCGCGTGTTTTCAGCGGCTTGGGTAAACTTAACGAATACATCGCCCTGTTAACCATGGAGGCCTTCCGGGACAACGAAGCCAAGGGCTCTTATCCGGTCACTATTTCCGACAGTCTTGATCTTTGCATCAATTTAGACAACACCTGGAGTGAAGGGTCACCGTTTATGCGCTCCATACGTAGTCCGTTCAGTTTGCATAAAAAAAACCAAGAAAAGTATGGCTATTACCAGCAACCACCGCTGGTGGACGTCATCGGGGCGATTTTTGATGGGCGCACAGTCGAACAGCAAACAGAAATGGACCTTATTTTGGACTGTATGTGGGATTTGGAACAGGCGGCGGCCCATGCGCAAAGCGCTTCCGGGACTATCCCCAGTTCAAACGATACTCTGATCGATTTTATCAGCGAGTATCAAAAATCTGATCTATATGCATTTCACCAGGAATTCGACGGTGAACCCGACCTGCCGCGGGGGAGGGCGTTGACGGAGGCCAAAAATGAAACCAATATTCCAGATTGGGCCCGCAAAATTCTTTACGACCCAAATCCAGGGGCCCTTCAACCGAACAAATTGATTGGATTTGTCTATGATTTCTGCATTCGGGCCAACTGGAAGCCGAAACATATCGGCAATGTGCTGAGGGACCTGTATCAGGACCCGGTTCACGGCTGGATCCAAGATTTCTTCAGATACCCATCCGAAGAAAAAGCCAATTACTGGGCCCGGGTATACAGCGCCGTAGCGCTGTGGCGGACCGGTCGATTAAATATACCAGGTTAACTGTTACATTCAACTTTGAAACTCCGTGGTTTTTTAACAATTTAATGGCAATTAAAGACCCTACACCGGAGACCTCTTTGCGCCGGTTGCCTGACCTTAGTTCCTTTTTTGTTTCCTCTCAGGATTACATGATGCAGGGCCCCTGGGGCATCCAATCTGGCTCGACGTGGCATTCTGTTTATCCCTTGTAAGAATTTAAGGAACACCAATTTAGCATTATTTGGTTCGATTAGTCAACAACGTCCCCGAAGGTTCCGCAATGGGTTTTTAACTCAAATAGGGTAAGACAGATATGATTCTGCAAAAAGGGCGCAGGAAAAATGCGGCTCGAGATGCCGCCATCATTCTCAGTTTGGTAATCATTTCTACCTTGTGATACTGTGGTTCTTTCAAGTCAAAACTCACAGATAATGAAGAGGAAGTATGTCCAAAGAATCCAGCAATCGTTTAAAAGATATTCAGGGAGCAGGAAGACTGACCGCTGATGCCATTGTCGGCCTTACCGACATTGTCGATGCCATGCATCACACTATTTCCAGTTTTGGCGGAATCCTGGGTGAACCTAATCAAACCCGGACCAAAGGGATCACAGGATTTGTCTATCAGAGCATTCGCACCATTACAGAAATGGTGGGAAAAGGATTGGATGTTTCATTAAACCAATTGCATTCAGTAATAGAAAAAAGTGACTCTTCCTCTGGCCGTGAAGCGGTGCTTTCTGCATTAAATGGAGTGCTTGGCGATTATTTAGCTGCTAAGGGCAATCCTCTGTCCATCTCCATGCAGTTTCGCCATGATGGACGACCTTTAAGTGAAAAGGAACTATCGGAAATTCTCAATAATTCCAATGGCAAAATAGTCATCTTGGTTCATGGTTCCTGCATGAATGATCTGCAATGGAATCGAAAAGAACACGACCACGGTGCATCTTTATCACAAGATTTGGGAATCACTCCGATATACCTTCATTATAATACTGGGCTACACATTTCTGAAAACGGTAATAAATTTGCTGATCTCCTGGAAACCCTTCTTACTCAAACTCCTCAGCCTATGGAATTGTCCATCATTGCCCACAGTATGGGAGGGTTGGTTTCCCGTAGTGCCTGCCATTATGGAGAACTATCCAATCAAATTTGGCTGAAGCATCTCAAAAAGCTTATCTGCTTAGGTACTCCGCACCATGGAGCACCACTGGAAAAAGGAGGCAACTGGATTGATAATCTGTTGGAAATCAGCCCCTACAGCACTCCTTTTTCTCGCCTGGGAAAAATTCGAAGTAGCGGAGTCACAGATTTGCGATATGGCAATGTGGTAGACGAAGACTGGAAAGAAAAGGACCGCTTTGAAATGTCTGGAGACCATCGAACTCCCGTACCTTTACCCCAAGGAGTGCAGTGTTATGCTATTGCCGGTGCCACAGGCAAGGATACCAACAAAATCAACGACAACCTAATTGGAGATGGGCTGGTTACTCTAAAGAGTGCTTTGGGACATCATAATAATCCACAGTTTCAACTTATGTTTCCAGAATCGCATCAGTGGGTAGGGCGAAAAATCAATCATCTGGATCTACTCAACCACCCCGAAGTCTATAAAACTCTTAATAATTGGTTAAAAAAATAACGATTCAAGTGAGTCGATTTCAGCTGCTACCAACGAGAGTTTCGCAATAATCATATTACTCAATCTCTCGCAAACTGTCGTAAATGTGCACAGCGATTTTGAATGAAATTCCAAAAGCTTCAATCATTTGCTCAGGAGCAGCTTCCTTGATTTTTTTCAAACTGCCAAAATGCTTGAGAAGTGCTTTTTTTCGTTTTTCACCTATTCCAGAAATATCATCTAAGGTAGAATGTAACGTTTTCTTACGTCGTAATTTTCGATGACCCTGAACTGCGCAAAAGTATGTGATGGTTGGCCGTCAGGGTCCAGGCACAGATGTTGGTGTCGGTATCGGCAGACATTTTCCCTCAGACGCTTGATAAAATTCTTGCGATCTGCAACATCTCTGACGATTCTGCGTTTTTCGATCGCTCTCAGGATTACATGATGCAGGATCCCTGGGGCATCCAATCTGGCTCGACGTGGCATTCTCTTTGTCCCTTGTAAGAATTTAAGGAACGCCCTTTAGCATAAACTGGTTTGATTAATCAACAACGTCCCCTAAAATTCCCCTGTTCCAGATAATCCACGGGACGAACAAGGAGCTGGCAGCCCCCGCTCGCATACGAACCGCAACATCATGGCAGCCGACCTGACGGCGCACGGAGATGACTTGCTTGAATTTCAATTCGAAGCCGACGGATTTTTGCGCTATATGGTGCGAAATATTGTTGGGACCCTGGTGGATGTGGGGCTTGGCAAAATCACTCCGGCTGAGTTAAAGAAAATTCTGGAGTCCAGAAATCGCAGCAACGCCAGTGCCACCGCCCCGGCGCATGGGCTGTTTTTGGTGGAGGTTAAATATTGAGCTGTTTGATCATATGATTTTCAAGCGTCAAATAATCCATTTAGTGGAAGTTAAACCTGGGGGGGATTAATTTTTTTATGGTAAAATTGCGATACGTATGGCTTTTCCAGAATCTGCCATACGCATCGCTTCGTTTACTTTTTCCAAGGGGTATTGATGTGTGATCATTTTATGAAAGCCAAATTCATTTTGGGCCATCGATAAAAAATCAATTCCTGCCTGCAAATGCTTCGTGTCATAGTTATGGACTCCTTTTATGGTAAGCCGACGCCAGGTAATATCGCAGGCATCGTATGTGGAATTTGCTCCTGGAGCAGAATAGTGCTGGGTTAGTGCTGGGGTCGGACCAAGACAAAACCCCGGTAATTAAGGCATTAGCTTAAAAGCAAGGCCGTTTTTCGGCCTTAGAACAGCCTTTTTACCTTCAAAAAGGTAAATTTAAGGGGTAAGCCTGTTCTATTTATATCAGTATATGCCATTTTTTCTTAAACCGTCTTTTTCGGTGTCAAAAACACTACTCTAAGCCCAAATTAGGATACTATTTTAAGCGTAAATCCTTAATTAACGGGCATCCAGCTTGGTCCGACCCCAGATCGACCTCCTGCGCCACATCCTGATGAAATCCGACGCAGACATATGGAGCGCTTAGTGATACCAGACAAAAGGCTTCCCTTCCTAAAAGCGCCAGTGCATGATACATCAGCTGCGATTCTTCCCAGGTCACCTTTCCTAGGTTAAACAACTCCATAATATTGTCTCCTTTTGGAATTTATTTGATTTTTCCGACTATCGCGCTGGCGATCGTGTTTTTCTGGATTTCCTTGGTGCCCTCCCAGATCTCGGTAATCTTGGCATCGCGGTAGAAGCGTTCCACCTCGTATTCCTGCATATAGCCATAGCCGCCGTGAAGCTGAATGGCTTCATCGCAGACCTCCACTGCGGTTCTGGCGGCATGCATTTTGGCCATGGAAGTCAGCTTGGGATCGATGCGGCCTTGGTCGAAATTCCAGGCCGCTTTATACGTCAGGAGCCTGGCGGTTTCTATCTTGGTGGCCATGTCGGCCAGTTTGTGCTGGGTCACCTGAAACTGGGCAATTTTTTTGCCGAACTGTTCACGCTGCTTGACATAGGCAAGCGCCCTGTCAAAAGCACCCTGGGCGGCACCCAGAGCCTGGGCGGCAACCAGGATCCGGCTTTCGTCGAAGAATTCCAACACCTGATAGAAACCCCGGTTTTCTTTACCTACAAGGTTGGCAATAGGTACGCGCACATCTTTGAAATTTACCTCAGCCGTGTACGATAGGCCAAGCCCCATTTTTTTACCAATATCGTTATAGGTGACGCCAACCCGGTCGGCCTCGACCAGAATGACGCTCATGCCCCGATAGCTTGGGCTCGCATTTGGGTCGGTTTGACAGAGGACATTATAGCAGCCTGCCAGGGGACCGGCATTGGTGATGAAAATTTTGGAACCATTGATCACCCATTCATCTCCGTTTTTGACGGCTGTGGTATCAAGGTTTGTGATGTCCGAACCGTGATCCGGTTCGGTAAAGGCGCCGCAGTAGAGGATCTCTCCTTCGGCGATTGGTGGAAGCCATTTGGCCTTCAGGTCTTCACTGTCGGACCGCAGGATTATCTCCGAGGCAAAGTCGGCCAGGATCACGCAGGTTCCAACACTGGAATCGCCCCGGCACAATTCTTCGGCCACTAAAATATTCTCCAGGCACCCCAGGCCCATGCCTGAAAATTGCTCCGGAAAATGAATTCCGATAAATCCCAATTCGGCCGCCTGTTTCCAGATTTTTTCCGGGTATTCGTGCTTTTCGATGAGATCTTCGATGACATCCTTTTTAAACTCACCCTTAACAAAGTCTCTCACCGCTTTTTGAATGTCTTTCTGCTCTCTGTTGAGTTCAAATTCCATTGTTTGGTTCCCTTTCTGGATCCGCAAAGATATTGATATTGGCAGTCAATTGTCAGCTCCTAATCTATAGCGCGCTGAACAAGCTGCACAATGTCCATGACCTCAAGTTTGATCTTGTTGCGGCGCGTGTAGGTGGCCATGGTACGCACACATTGCTGACAGGCGGTGACCACTACCTCCGCCCCGGTGGCGAGAACCTCCTCGATTTTGGCCTTGGCGATCTCACCCGAAAGCCCGGCATCGATCATTTCCAGATTGCCGCCGCCACCGCAGCACAGACAATTTTCACGGTTGTGCGCCATCTCGACCAGCTTAACTCCCGGGATGGCGCGAATGACTTCCCGGGGCGCATCATACTCCTGACTGCCGCGCCCCAGATCACAGGGATCGTGAAATGTGGCGGTCAGATCCAGGTTTTTGAGTTGCAACCGGTCTGACCTGATTAATTGATTTAGATATTGGCTAACGTGATAAATTTCGAAATCATGCGGATAGTGTTCGCGCCACATCTGATAACACGACGGACAGGCAAAGACGACTTTTCCGGCACCTTTGGCTTTAACGGCCTCGATATTGTGCTCGATATTGTCCCTGAGGTGATCCCGCAGGCCGGCACCCAGCAGGGGAAAGCCGCAGCACCACTCGTCTTCACCCAGCAGGGTGAAATCCACTGCGCCAGCTTCAAAAACTGCAGACAGCGCCATAGGAATCTGCTGGGCCATGGGAAAGTAGGCCGCCACGCAGCCGGTGAAATAGACCACCTCCGCTTTGTCTTTGATGTAGCCGTGATCCGGTGGTTCACGCAGATCCTCGACCCAATCGGCGCGCTCCTCATTGTCTTCGTCGAAGACGTTGTGGCTTTCGGCGACGTTCTCACGCATCATATCCACTTTCTTGGGATAGGCATCGGAATGGACCAGATCCTGGCGCAGCGAAAACCAGAGATCGCGCAGCATGATGCCGGAGGGGCAGGTTTCCTGGCACCGGCCGCACAGCGTGCAGCGATACACCGTTTCACTGAATTTTTTCAGCTCCGCTTCCGTCGGCGCCTTCCTACCGAAAAATCGGCGCAATATACCCGCACGGGACCGCATGATTCTGCGAAGCTCTGCCAGACGATAGACGCCGGACAGCTGTCCATCTTCGGCGGCCGACACCGCCGGGCAGACATCGGCACACAGGCAGCAATTCGTGCAGGCCTCCAATTGAAGAATTTCTTTTATGCTGTAGTCGTTTTGGGACATGGGTCAAAAAATGGTTCTGGGTTCAGGGTTCAAGGTTCAAGGTTCAAGGTTCAAGGATGAAAATCATCTATGCTTAAAAAGCAAAAAATATTTAGTTTTATATAAAAATGGATATTGGATTTTCCAAAACAGTCACCTGAAAAGGAAAGATTTCAATCATAACCCGGGGCTTGTCACCACCCACAAAATCCATTTTTATTTATACTTCTCAATATCAGCCAGCAACCACTTTTCGACGGCTTCGGCGCCGTGGATCAGGTCCTTGACCTCGTCCAAATTAACCGGTTGGATTTTATACATCCAACCTTTGCCGTAGCAATCCTCATTGATGAGTGCTGCATTCGCTTCGAGTTCCCCGTTGCTTTCGATCAATTCGCCGTTGACCGGCGCAAATATCTTTCCCAACCACTTGCCGGATTCGACCTGGGCAAACTTTTTGCCTTTTTTCAGTTTCTTGCCTTCGAAGGGCAATTGTACATAAACGATTTGCTCTGCCATTTGCTGGGCAAAGTCATCCATACCCATCACCAGAATATCGCCCTGTATCTTTACCCAGTAGTGATTTTCCTCGTAGTAAAGATCGTCTGGCATATTGTATCCCTGTATTTCCATAAACTACCTCCGAGAGAGATGCCGGAAGGCCAAAATTTGCTGGGAGGCCAGGAGGCTTGGAGGCTGGAAAGCAATACAGAGACCCCAAAATTTCCCACCAATCAGCTTACAAGCTTCACAACTTTTTCGGCTTTCGAGCGTTTAATAGGTTAAGAGATCAATTATAAAATTACTCATACCATCATCATAGCTTCCAAGCCTCCCAGCCTCCCAGCTTCATCGCCTCCCAGCCTCATAGCTTCCAAGCCTCCCCGCCTCCCAGCCTTACAGCTTCCGAGCTTCCCGGCCGTTTGCCGCCTTCATCGCCATAACCACCGGTGCCATGATCATGTGAAACATCCGGCTAAACGGCAGATAGACGACGAACGCTCCGGTTAAAGCCGCATGCAGGTACCAGACGTATCCATAGGTATTGGTGAATTCCAAACCTGTCAGCAATCTGCTGACGGCATCTCCCACAAACGCCCAGGAGGCGCCTGCCGGGCTACCGGTCATGGCCATGCGCATACCTTCCAACACATAACCGACGATCATAATGCCGCCTAAAAGAGCATACCCCGGCCAATCCGCAGCCGGCATACCTGGCAGTGGTCCGGATGACCTGAGCTGATACCGGCGGATAATCATACCGGCGACACCAACGAGAACCAGAATTCCGCTGAGGTCAAACAAAAAAGCCGTCAACGGATGGTTTTTCTCCAGCATGGCCCAGGCTCCGGGCCACTGCGGCCAGCCGAGCGAGGCGATCAATCCAACCATGCCCCAGATGAATCGAAATACAAATGGATAAAAGATCAACGCATGCAGCAGCCAGCGTTCGCGCGAGGCCCTGAAAAGCCGGCGCTGCAGCAGACCATCCAAAAGCAGTGATTTGACAATCAAGAGTATTCGCCCGCCTGACAGGGCGCGAGTCACTCTACCCCTAGTATGACTGGAATATGAACCGGTAGTGGGGCTGCCGCGGCCGCCGCTAAACCAAACCGACCCCACAGCGACGATGCCCAGTACAAAAAGCCCAAGGCTGCCGAGGGTAATCCCATCCCCGGCGGAAAAAGTCGCCGCATGACAGGGCATGCACAAGACGCTTTTGGGAGGCAGCACCATGGCGGCTGCCCCCAGCTGGTTGTCGGCAGCATGGCAGCTGCGGCAGTCGTCTGTTTTTTGGGGCAGCACCATTTGATGAATCGATGTGATTCGGTCCGGGTTGCGGGTCTTGTCCCACAGGATAAATCTCGATGCAGGATCCCTTCGGGGGGTGACCTCCGCAAGATGGCAGGCTTCACAAGCCACAACGGCGTGCAGGTCATGGTTGACCTTCTCATCGTGGGGCACATGGCATTGGCGGCAGTCACCCACCGGCTGATTATCATGGCCGAACTCAAAAGCGCGAGGGTGACAGACGCTGCAGGCGACTTCCGCGTGGGGCGTATTGGCGTAGGCGGATGCATCGATCAGCGCATGTCTTGCGGGCCCCTGATCACCGCTGACTTTATCAGCGTGGCAGGTGAAGCAAAAGGAGGTGATTTTTTGAGAAGCCCGCGGATCGGCTAAAGCGATCGCAGCGTGGCATTCCATGCATGCCTGATCCTCCTCTGAAACTTCCGGCAGCTTGTTCTCCAACTCATGGCAAAGACTGCACTTCTTTTCAACCGGCTGGGAGAGGTCCAGTTTGGCCGCCGCTTCTGAATAAAAAAGCTGGTAATGGGGATCATGGCATCCGATGCAAAATTTGAACTCCTTTCCGTCTGCATTTTCCTTCCCACCATGCATGCCTTCATCCATATCCTCCAATATGTCCTCATGGCAGGACGTACATTGCTCCAGTCGATAGAACTCCTGCAAGCTGCGGTAAACATCCGCGGGATCGGGATGCAGCGATTTATCGGCAATTTCGGCGTGGCAATCCTGACAGGAGTTCTGGCCGTGGGCCGAGACGTGATAGCGTTCCACATTGATCAACCAGGATGCATCGGCTATATCATTAAAGGCTAGCAACACGAAAATAAGCCATATGCCTGTAATCTTTTTTTTCATATGATTCTGGTCGATTGGATGTTTTTCAATCTGGAACGTTGACCCCCTGGCCCAGATCCCAATCAGAGGTGCATGCCTATATTTCTATGGCCAAAAAAATTAACTCCATCCAAAAAAATTCAAAGTACTAAGAAGAGCATAAATATTTAGACACAATGTAAAACGTAAAATCGAAATTCAGCCTTCACCTAAGGCCGAAAGCCTAACACCGAAGGCCATTTCTTAAACGGCACAAGTTTGGTGTTTAGCCCGGGCAGCTTTTATGTCTACTAAATTATGGCTTTCTCTGTAATCGCGCCAGCACAAGCCTGAACCGCTCGGCCTCGGTTTGAGCAGCTAAGCATGGGCAATCCATTGTTTCTTGATTGATGAAATTGATAACACGCTATCGATATCGGCAACAGCGGGGTGTCGCCGCAAGCCTTGGCAACAACCCGGTTGGTGCCGTCTCCACCCAGAGTGATGATACAGGCGACATCCAGACCGGCCATAATTTCGGCTGCCCGCTGCGAGTCACCAGCGGTGCCCTGGTGCTCCATCTCCAACAATTTTGCCTCGATATTGACATCGACGTCTTCAAATGCCCGCCGACCGATGCCGTAGGAATCCGGCATGACGAACAAGTCTTTCACCCCCAGCGCATCCAGTGCCTTTAAAACCCGCTTGACGATATTGGTTTTTTCAACATTGTCAAAAACAGAGCCAAGGGTCACCAAACGCCGGATGTCCTTGCCTGATGCCGGATTGGCGATTATTCCAATCGGTTTCAATCTGTTTCTCCATATTATTGATTGTCCCAGCCACTTTCTTTGACATACTTCTCCATCAATTGGTGGCTGACGCCGGCCGTCCAACCGCCATCCACATTGAACATCTGACCGGTGATGTAGCGGCTTTCATCAGCGGCCAGGAAATGATAGACCCCCACCAGTTCTTCCACTTCACCGATTCGGCCCAGGGCGGTTACTTTCGAAGACATATGGATACCGAGGTTACTGGCGCCCATCTTGGTACTGATGAATCCCGGACATACCGAGTTCACCCGGATCCCTCGCGGACCCAGCTCGAGCGCTGCAATTTGACAAAACGAGTTTATAGCCGCTTTGGTTCCCGAATACTGGCTGTTGCCCGGAACCCCCATAACGGCGGCCAACGAGGAGGTAATAATGATCGCGCCACCGTCATTCATCAATTCTGGCGCATGCTTGAGCCCAAAAAATACACTGAAAGCATTGACTTTGAATACTTCTAAAAGATGTTCCGCTTTGCCTTCCGCAATGGCCATAAAGTTATCCCGACCGGCAATGCCGGCATTATTGACCACAATATCCAGCTTGCCGACCAGCTGAACCGCTTTATCCAGCGAAGTTTGGAATTGATCTACATCGCTGACGTCCAGTTTGAGGTACGCTGCCCCGATTTCCTCAGCGATTGCCGTGCCATCGGCCAGGTCGGCAATGACAACCTTGGCGCCGGCCTGGATATACCGTTTGGCAACCCCCAGTCCGATGCCGTCAGCCCCGCCGGTGATAAATGCCGTTTTACCTTCAAGTGAAAACATGATGATACCCTCCCAGGTTTCGGGTGTCAGGAAAACGCATCGCTTAGTCGTGAGACCCCGTGTGAAACTACATTTAAAGCGAACCGCAGAATATCGAATATCGAATCACGCTAAAGACGTGACCTAAAGCCCGCAGAATGTCGAAGGTTGGAATCGCTTTGCTCAGTCTTTTTAATAAGATAGATAGAATACATTCCTTCGACATTCGTTATTCCTTGTTCGATAATCGATATTCGCTTTTTCGAAGTTTCTTATTCGATCAGACCGGCCGTTTTTTTAGCCGGCGGCGGCGCTGAACACTGACACCTGACACCTCAAGCTTTATTTCATGATAATCCGCTAGTTGATATCCCTCAGTGTCGAATTTTATTCTTTCATGGCTACTGCTGCGTCTACTTCCTGGGCAGATACAGTGCCCAACCGGCCGAATCGCGGCCCGCGTCCATCAACCCCTCCGAGAAGGTGGGATGAGGGCGGATGCTGTGGGCCAGCTCATCCGTGGTGCACTCCAGCTGCAGGGCCATGACGGACTCGCCCACCAATTCGGTGGCATTGGCACCGACGATGTGGATGCCGAGAATTTCGGCCGTTTCCGAATCGGAGACAATCTTCACCGAACCGTCCACTTCACCGTAGCACATGGCCAGGCCGTTGATGGGATAGGGAAAGTCGCCGATGTCAACTTCAAAACCTTTTTTTTCGGCCTCTTCCTCGGTGAGCCCGACACTGCCCACCTGGGGTGTGGTCCACAGGACCCGCGGAACCAGGTGAAACGGAAATAGCGCGTTTTGGCCCATGGCATTCTCGGCTGCCGTCACACCCATACCCGAAGCGGCGTGACTGTTCATCCAGCCGCCGGTCAGATCGCCGATGGCATAGATCCCTTTGACAGATGTCTGCAAGTGGTCATCGACAACAACGCCGCCGGATTCGCTGATTTTAATGCCGGTCTGCGCCAGGCCAAGGCCATCGATATTGGGTTTACGCCCGGCGATCAGCACCTTATCGATTTCAAGCGTCTGTTCTTTGCGGCCCTTGAGCCTGGCCACAAATCCCTTTTGGGCTTTTTCAACGGATTCCAGGTTGGTTCGGGCCATGACCTTGAGGCCCTGCTCCCGGAATGCCTGCCCCAGGCGTTGGCTGATGTCGTGATCTTCCATGGACAGCAGGCGCGGCTGGGATGTGGCCAGGTAGACCGTACTGCCCATCCCGGTCAGCAAGGCCGCCATTTCTATGTCCAAATGACCGGCTTGACCCCATACCAACACCTTAGAGGGCAAACTATTCAGGTCGAAAAGATCGTCCGAAGTCAACAGAGCGTCTTTCAGTCCCGGAATGTCAGGAATATCCAGTGAACTTCCGGTAGCCAATACGATGCTTTTGGCTTCTATCGTATTTCCATCGACTTTAATTTCACGTGCGTTTTTCACCTCGGCCCGGCCGCTGATTTTTTCCACTTGATTATTCTGCAAAAGGGCTTCCATACCCATGCGGATTTCACCGGCAACCGTGTTTTTTCGCTCCACGATGGCCTCTAGATCAATTTTGGGCTTCGCTACCTTGATACCGAACTCTGCACTGCGTTGAATAGATCCCAGCATGCTGGCGGCTTTCAGCCACACTTTGGACGGAATACAGCCTCGATTGACGCAGGTTCCGCCGACGTCACCGGCTTCCACGACGGCGACTTTTCCACCCAGTTGAGAGGCACGGATGGCAGCGGCATAACCGCCCGGACCACAACCGATGACAACAACATCGTACATGATAGATTCTCCTTGTTAGAATGGTTCCAGGTTCAGCGTTCAAGGTTCAAAGGTTGCAGCCTCATGAAACGAGTTACCATCTTCATCACAATCCGCTTTATATAGCTTCGCCCATCGGGTGAACAGGCAATTAAGGAACGTATCGATCAATTTTCCTTAGTGTTCATTGGTTGGCATTTTCAACCCGGAACGCTGAACCCTGAACCTTGCAACCTCAATTTTTTTGGTTTAAAGATGCAGCAACTCCGGCTGTTCGATGAAGGCTTTGAATTTGGATAAAAATGTGTGGATGGGCGCACCGTCCATCACCCGGTGATCGAAGGTGATGCTGGTGGTCATCATCGGCCGCACCGCAACCTCTCCATTCACTGCCGTTGGTTTTTCAAAGATGCCGCCGGTTAGAACGATCACCGACTGGGGTTGATTGATGATCGGGGTCGACACGGTCCAACCAGGAGCGAAAACCCCGGTATTGGACAGCGTCAAGGTGCCGTCCGCCATGTCATCGGCCGTCAGCTGCCCGTTGCGGGCCCGGCCGGTCAGGTCTTTGATACTGCGGCTGATTTCCAACAGGGACTTTCCACCGGCATCTTTGACCACCGGCACGATCAGGCCGCTCTCGGCCTCGTCAACTTCAAGCGACACAGCCACGGCGATGTTGATATCCTCCCAAATCTTGATTTCATTGTCGACCACCGAAGAATTGACGATCGGCACCAGTTTGACCGCTCTCGTCAACGCATACACCAAAAGATCCGTGTAACTGATGCGCAGGCCGACGATGTCTTCTTTTTGCAGCAGCGATTTTCTGAGTTTGATCATTTCGGTCATATCGATCTCACCGCTCAGGGTCAGTTGAGCGGCAATGCGCAAGCTGTGGACCATGTGTTCGGCAATGGCCTGGCGCATGCCGCGCAAGGGTATGGCCTTTTTGACCTTTTTGCCTTCGTAGGTCTTCGCTTCCACCGCCGCAGGGGGGGCCGCCGTCGGAACGGCCGGGCCGGCTTCCAGGGCCGCCAGGATATCCTTCTTGACGATGCGCCCACCGGGACCGCTGCCGGCTACAGCACTGAAATCGAAATTTTGGGTCCGGGCCAGCTTTTTGGCCGCCGGGGTTATCTTTATTCGGCCTCCCTTGGAAGCTACCGGAGGTGCGGCTTCCGTCGCTGGAGCACGCGCGGCGGTATCCGCGGACGCCACCGCAGCGGCCGGGACCGGCCGGGCGGCCTGCAGTTCGGCCAGCTCGGCTTCAGTCTCCGCCAGTAAGGCCACCGTCTCGTTGACCGGAATCGCCTTGTCGAGCTCGGCAATAATGTGAAGGAACCCGGCCGCGGGCGATTCGCAGTCGTAGGTCACTTTCTCGGTTTCGATGACCATCACGGTCTGCCCCTTTTCAACCCACTGGCCTTCCCCAGCCTTCCACTCAATCACCTTGCCCTGCTTCATCGCCATCGCCAGCTTGGGCATCAAAATTTCTTCCGCCATTGTAACTCACTCCTATTTTATCCGTAACCGGGTAAAAGTTGATAAGTTGATTGGTATATTAGTTGATAAGTCACAACCAAGTTGATCAGTTCAAGAGATGATCAGTTCATAAGTATAGAGTGGACGCATAAACGTAAAAATTCTCATTATATCAGCATGATAAGATAAAATACTACTTGACTTTTTTTGATATAAGTACTACTAAAATCACTCCTTTTATAGGCCTAGTTCCCTAAAACT
>Ga0209149_1000143_pt1 | contig 30286 bp, 26 predicted proteins | sample WorMetTyACAVOLI2_FD_187423 | JGI IMG/M metagenome (GOLD analysis project Ga0209149, IMG submission 187423) | Marine gutless worms symbiont microbial communities from Max Planck institute for Marine Microbiology, Germany - Olavius algarvensis... ... | reverse complement strand
ATCACCACGTTTTCAATCGAACATCATACGTACATTCGTTACCTCTGATCCTGATGAGCAAGAAGTAACGAGAATGCACCTTTCTGAGTAATTCTGCCATTCAGTTTTATCGAAGCAGATGTCATTTGTGTAAACAGTGACATTCTGTTGTTCGATGTCTAATCCCATGTCTATTTGCCAGTTTCTGCACGTACGTTAATTCGGCTCCGTGTTTTTCCAACAACCATTTACAAAATGACGCTAAGAATGTATTTATGCCACGCACAGTGCGTGTGAAAACGATATTAGAATACACGGGACAATACGTTTGCTCATCGGGATCACAGGTAATGAATAATGTACGACCGTTGCTAGCAAGTCAATAGTGAGTCGTTGTCAAAGTTCAACATTGAAGGTGCCATTGTTGACCGCTAGCAACGCTCGATTGCTTTTTGAAGCCTACCTTCCGACGAGTCGCGGTAAGCAAAACAACTGCGTTCAAATTTGCATATTAGAGGGTGTTATAATTATTGAGATACACGAGACAACACGTTCGCTCTTCAGGATCAGAGGTGAGGAATGTATGTATGAGTATGATGTACGACCGTTGCTAGCAGTCATCAACAGTGAGTCGTTGCCAAAGTTCAACACTGAAGGTGCCATTGTTGATCGCTATAGCAACGCTCGATTGCTTCTGGAATATTCCAACAATTTGCGGCGTGCGAAACAAGTGAGTTCAAATTTGTATATTAGAGGGTGTTACAAACAAACCGCGACAGGTTTTTAAAATTGTATATAAGGGGCTTCATAGCGTGGCTCTAACAGAAGCTTTCCAGACAGCTGAACGAGACGCACTATTCAGTTGGCAGATAAAGACGCTATTTACTGGACATTGAAACAGAGGCAAGTGTAGTGGCGAAAGATTGATTCTGGTGTGTTAAAGCTTCAGTGCTGGAAATGTCGAAGATCAGTGCAAAAAATATTCTAGTTCAGCTGTCTGACAAAGATTTAGCTGATCCGTCGTTAAAGGACAGAGTTCAGAAGTTTGCTGATGAGAGAAAAATTGAGTCTGTGATCATAACTGTGGATGGAAAGTTGATGTTATGCAGCAATACGATGATGACTTTGAGTTCGGGTGTATCACGTTTACGAGATGCGCTGGGACTACACAGTCGTCCGCAAAGACTGAATGAATACGATAACCTGCCTCGTGACTTTATAGTGAAATATTTCAAAGATGGGTACGACGAGACCAAGATATATTATTCATTTGGCGCCAAATTTACGGAGGAGATCATAAAACACTTAATCGACGAAGAAAAATTTAAAAAGGCGTCGCAGATCGAAAAGAGTCGCGAAAAGAATCAGAATATACTAGACAGAGTGTTTCTCGGAAAAGGAAACGCAGCTCATCATCTGAGTTTTCATCAGACGAAGGTAACGAGTGAGGACAAAACTTCTCGGAAAAGGAAACGTCGCTTGTAGTTGCGTATAAACTCAGTTATTTAGCTTTGATGATTTTGACATTATGCGTTGTAGTTTCGATAGAGTTATGTTATCATTCGTCGCTTGTAGTTGCGTATAAACTCAGTTATTTAGCTTTGATGATTTTGACATTATGCGTTGTAGTTTCGATAGAGTATGTTATCATTCGTCGCTTGTAGTTGCATATAAACTCAGTTATTTAGCTTTGATGATTTTGACATTATACGCTGTAGTTTCGATAGAGTATGTTATCATTCGTATAAGAAAACGACAATGACCGACTTGCGACTTGTATCAGTAGACTATGGCTAGCTCAGCCGTCTTAAATTGTAGAAGGAATGAGTTGCAATTAAATTTTTCGTCTTATGTCGTTGTTTTCCTTTACGTGATAGATTAGGCGGACTAAATCAGGTTTCGAGTGGTCATTGTAAGCTGCATTGCGAGAACGGAGACAAAATGTGACAACTAAACACACACAATCGTTATGATTACGTTTCTTTTTTTCAAGCCTCAAATATGATACAGTTAGTCAAACATTCACTAGTACGCTACTGTGTGGTAAAAGTGTCCATAATGCTTTAAACAATACATAAATTTAATTCCATAAGTTTTCGAGTCTGTGAAAAGAGGAAGACGATTCGATAACAGCAGTACACGGCGATGTCGTAAATTGTTCGCTTCAATTCAGCGTCCACTTTACGGTCCCCACAGCCGCGAACCATGTGATGTATTCCTTAGGAAGCTATACAGAGTGTACTGCTAATTTGTGACTTATAATCCCGCGTAAGCTTCCGGCGAATCGCTCTTTCAAAGCGTCGATATCCTGAATTGGTGGCAAACTTGTTTTCACGCGAAATACAAACTGGTTGTCGGTTATTGCCACGTCGTACGTTCCTTCCTTCACGCTCGTTAGATCCTCGACGGCTTTCCGCTGTATCATTTTCAGTGCGTGACACAAACATACAATGTGACGACCCACATTCAGAAAAATCGTACTTCTGAAAGGTGCTCGCTTTTCAATAATCACCTGCTTCTTTCTTTCGTCTATTTGCATCACCGATTCCGATTCCGGTATGTCCATTATTAGCACGTAATAAATGAATGTTCTCCATTCGTAGTTGTCCAGTACGAGTTGATAAAGATAAGCCGAGTCAGTGCATCCTATCTCGTACTTGAAAACACGTGGATTGATGAGGTCACTGACAAATTCCGCTGTATTAGTATCACTCAGCCTACACAGGGGTATGTTGTCGGTGCCGTCATACGAGACATTTTTCTTGTCGTTTTTTAAGTAAAGCGTTGCCAGCAATAACATCTTGTGTGGAGACGACACGATGGGCAACAGACAAGCGTCCTTGATCGGATACAACTCGATCGAATCCAACATTGTGTTTTTGGCTTCGTTTGTTGACGCGCACACGTTTATCGCCCGTTGTCGTCGCTTCTCGAATGATTCGCGTTTAACGTTTAATGGCTTTGAGCGTTTCATATTCGCTATTTTCATCTGGACTGTTGACCAGCTTACTTACTCTATTATCTGTCGAACTTTCGTGGGTACGTTTTTCGACCGGCTACGTGATGCTGGTGGTTGCACGGCCGTAACGTTAATAAGCGTATTTTCCTTTTCCTGTGGTGGTATCTGCGTCGCTACTGTTGGGAGGTCGCTAGCAGTCGAAACGGCGGCTGTAAGTGACGCGCCTCTACCTGTTGTTTCAGTCACAACACACGGCGACCGTTCTATTTCTTCTACCGCAAATACAGACGACGATCGACGTAACTGTTTGGCAACTCTGCGCCTCGTAGATCTATCGTCGTCATCACTACTCCTCTTCTGCTGCTGTGAGTAAGATGTCAATGTCCTTAGTTCTCCTCCAAACCGCTCGCCGTCTTCCAATACGTACTGGAAAGTCGTGTAACACCAAGACGGTGCCGACTTCACTTTGAAACAGTCGATTTGGACTGTGGTCACGTGGCCGACCGTCCCGTCCATTTTCTTAATCAACGTGTGCGGGCCCACGTTTGGAACCAAGCCGATTTGAATCGCCGCTGCCTCTCTGTACACCGTAACGTCTCTCGGTACCTTACTGTACAGTCGACATCTTGTCACACTGTCTTCCAGCACGCTCTGTGCCGTCTCGCCAGCATAACCAAATACGAAAATGGCCGTATATTCTTGATCGCTCACTTCCGCACCACCGTCCACTATTCTTGTTGCGTGCGTTCCTGCACTTGCTTCTGACTTGTCCACGAGAGTGTCTCCCAGCCGACCGCACATCAGTTCATCAGAAGGTCCCACGACTAAAAACAGCTTTGCCGGTTGATTGTAGTTGCTGGGCGATTCCAATTTACTCAGGCCGGCAATTCGTTGTATCGGAAGTTTCAGAGGGAAAGCATCAGTGTCCGAGCAAGTGCCTTCCGTCAGCACGCAAGTTCTAAACTGTTCCATTTCCGATATGAAAGACAAAAGCTTTTCGTCCGTGGTCACCACCCCATACGGGCGAACTATTTCCGTCATATTCTTGATTGGTCCGTTCTTCATCATCGACTTTGTTGGTTGGAAATATTTATCGGTGTCACTCGTTAACAAGCCGTGTAGATGTTCTGACATCGGTGGAAGACTGAGTTTCGTGTAGTTTTCTCCGACCATTCTCAGTTCGTTCAGTGTGGCGACAAAAGACGCGAAATCTACGAAAGTCGCGTCCACTCCGACACCGCTGACTCCAGCTCTATGCAGCATATCTCGACGTGTAACCTCCGCATCCATTCCGATAATCTGCATCGCCAAGTTGCACTGCATTAGTCCCAAAATCATGGGGCTGTTTTCCGCGTAGTGGGCCGTTGCAGCCGGCGCATTTTTTGGTCGGTAAAATTTTTCCGCTATGTTTACATACTGAAAACATCTATTCCCGTGTTTCCGAACAAATGGTATGTCAAATGTATCAGTCATGTTCCGGTTAGTGGTGTTCATTCACCTCCTGGCTGCCGCGGCGTTAACTATTTATCTTACTTTTTACTGGCAACGTGCAAGTTCAAATATTCTCGAACGAGAACGCCGTCGAATATGCAGAATATTTTCTGGCTGTGTTGCGGGTCCCGGCACGAACGCCACAGCGGACGAACTGCAAGCGACGTGCAATACGTACGCTGTGAAGCTTTGTACGGGCGATCGACGTTGTTGCCTGGACTGCAGAGCCGCAAAACCGTTGAATGCTCCAAATCAGCGAGACACGGTCGTCTTAGATTTCGCCGACGAGCATGGTTCCGCTGTGACAATCGTCGCAATAGGTGTCTCGAGCTACGCGTTCGTCTATGTGGTAGTAGTCATTACGAGAATAGTAGAAACTAACATAACGTCCACGGTTAACAAGAAAGAAAGACGCCGATATTATAAACGTCGATGTTGCAAAGCAGTAGTAGGTGTTTTGTTGATCTGTGGATTTCTGATGTTAATCGTGACGACGATCTATTCTGTATCGTACGTTGCACGTGCGTGGTACACGTTGAAGGACTGTCAAACCACGTTGTTTTACCTGGTATCTTGGAGCATTTTCTTTATACTCGCTTCTGTCGATTACACGATCTCCTTTTTCCCCATGCTTGTGCATGCACTAACGACGACAGGATCAAACAATTTGTCGTTGTTGTCGACTGTCATAACGAAATGTTTATCAAGGCTTGTCAACGGTATTGGAGGGATACTATTATTATGGTGGCTGTTTGTGGCAATCTATCTCGAAGGAGTATACAGGGGACGGTGGCTACTAACGCTTTAAAATGCGTGTGCGTATTTTTATTGTGTTGTTTTTTTCTGAAAAATGCGAAAGAACAACGGAAAGCAGCAGACGATGCTATATAAAATAAATATGCCAACCAACGTCCAGTTAAATGCTAACGATACGACGCACACACTGTTTTCGGTGTACGGCGGTAGCTCTGCAGCTATTCCGACGAAAACGTAACATATCGATGACAAAAGAGGTGTGATATCCACGCCGGCTAAAATCAAAAGTACACGCTTCTTGTACTTGCGGTTATCGCGGTCGTGCTTTTGGCTGCACGAGTAAGCGCCTTTCCCGCGTAATGTTTCTTGCATGAGAACGCAGTTTTTCATTGAAGTCATAGCGCTGCTCAGAATCTTGGAAAGCACGCTATGCGGCATATCGGAGTGATGTCGTTTCGGGGCGTTAAAGTGGTGCGATGACGTCAGTCTCTTGACGTGGTTAAACATCTCTATGTCTTGACCCATCCCGATTGTCGCTTTAGTGGCAGCAGTTGACGTCCCTTTTGTTACGTGTCTCTTTACGCTTTCGTTTCTGCTGGTACTCACCTTTTCCAGCATGGCATTGTATTGATTGGCTAATTTTTCAAACTCCCGTTTGTTGCTGCTGTGATATAGAGCGACACCCAGAACAATAGCAATGAACATGTAGCGCAGCATCATGTATATCAACATGCATATTCCGAACATACCGAACGTGTTCTGAGTTGCGCACTTCTTCCTATAGTCGGCATATATTCCTATTGATATGCCGCCGAGTACAGCCCACACTGTAGTAACGACCGTCGTGCCGATAAGCGCAATCTTGAAATCTTTACGCAAAATAACCAATTTCTGTTCGCCTTCTATGAATGGGTTGCATTCCTCTTCGCTCTCATCATGCTCGTCGTCGTTTTGATGTACAAACAGTCGCGTCGTGTCTTCGTCGTCACAAGTCGTCTCGTCTTCTGACGACGCTGACGATAGCGACCATGACGCCGTTAAATCTTCACTATTACCAGCAGCTGACGAACCGCTTGGTGATATTGCTGTATCGTTTCTCTTCAGCAAACTCATGATGGCTTCAACCAGTGGTCACGTCTTTACCGATCGATTGAATTTAGCGGCAAAGGAATACGCCAAACAGTCTGCGGGTAGCCAAAACACAACGGCATCGTATGTCGCAAATTTGGAAAACCTAGTGGCCGAGTGGAAACGAAAATACACCGCCGTCGTTAATCAGTCAGCCATATCACAGCCGCTGTTGGCATCCGTCGTCGCTGACGAAACTATTTGCCGAGACGACGACATCAACGTGTCGCCTCTATCGCCACAGAGATGCGATAGACAGGAGGTGATACACAGCATGACATGGGAGGAACTAAGTATTGCTGCGCACATTTTAGCAGACAAGAAATATCGCTCTCATGTTACCAGTTCTGATCAAATTCAGTCCGCCGTCTTGTTTCCACAGTTTTTTGTCGACGGTGCAGATGGTAATGCAATGGACGATGGAGCATGCACGCAGCTGTTAGTTGCGCCGTATTTCACTCATTATAACAGTATGAAACTGGCACTGGTAGAGGTCGGACGACGACTTGAACAAAAGAGAAATGAGATAGCTAGCAGATCTACGATGCAGATCGATATATCGACCACGGTCGTGCCTAGCGAGTGGACGGCTGATTTCCTGTACGTATTCGACAGAGCCAAAACCGCGGGAACGCAAAATTATCCTAAACCTAGAGAAATGACAGACGTCTTCTATACCTCGAAAACCGTACGTCTCATCGACGGCAAATGCAATACCGTACCAACGCAACTGAGAAACTATACCTTGGATATCGGTTATCACTGCGTGCGTTTCTCGGCGCTTTTCACCACCCTGTCTTTCAATCCCATCAACGACATCAGTATGAAACCTACCGTTTACTCTGACTTTGAGCTGCTCGTGCATTTCGCCATGCGAACCTCAAAAAGCGACAACATACAATACGAAGATTTTCTCCGAAATCCGTCGTCATTCCTTTCTGGCGCGAAATATTTGCATATGGTAGAAGCTCTTAGATGTGCGGCGCGCAAGATCATGTCGTCATTTGACAACGGTCTGTACTTCAAAGCACACAGCAAATACGGTGTAGAGTTGATGAGGCGTACTCAGGTAGTAGGTGGAGACATGTACAGCAAAGAAACTGCTACTGTCCCAGACAACATTATGGTGGGTCTGTACTTGGACGTGCTGGAAAACCGCATAATTTACGAACGTAGACGCGAGATGGCTGTGTTCGGCGGACTCAGAAAGCTCGAAAATAGAGATATGCGACCAGAGTCGCCCATTGGGCGCTTGCTAAATTTCGACGAACGATCGGTGGCAGAATTCGAAGCCCTATACAAGCAGATCGAACCTCGTAGACCTGAACGTGTAAACGCGCAACTGTCGGATCGCGTCGCTTCGTTTCGATGTGTGCATCGCGTGTATGCCATGCTCGTATCTGCTGCCGCAACTCTCTATGCAATGAGGTCACCCGAAGACTGTACTATCGAGGTGAGCTTTGTGCTTGACAGGTGCATGAGACACGATGCGGATACCGGTGCCGTCATTTACGCCTCGACCGCCGAGGCGTTTCCCGGTCTGTTGTTCTACACTATGTTGGCATCTCCGGCTAGACGTGAAGACTTCGAGAAAATCAGCAGTCAGACGGTCACTGATACGGCGCAACCCGGCATATCTAGCCCTGCTTACTTCCTTAACAGACCAGACAGGAAAGCTTTCTTTGATGTTTTTGGGTCTTATGCGTTCAGGATTGACAGTATTAGCAAAACCAAAGTGGGTACGGGCTTTCCTGTCGATGTCCGTTCTGCAAACGAAGGGATACGCTGGATTACGAACGAAGATCTCGGCGAGATAAAAGCTTCTACGGGAAAACAATTGGCAGAAGCAGAGTCGGCTTACGTTACTCTGTTAGCGTATAACGCGCATTCACGTAACTCGTCGACTTGGCTTTCAGATACGGATGTGCTTGCCTACTTTAAAAATCACCGATCTAGAAATAATCAAGGGGGTTACCAAAAATTGACGGAGTTTTGTCAGAGCTACACGGATACACGGGCCTTTTTCGCCTTACCAGTAATGTATTCTGCACGCGCAGACTTAATTGACACTTCTAAAGCAGCGAAAATTACAACCGGTGAAACAGCTAACGATGGTCAACGGTTTGCCCTCATGATGCAACAGATCAACTCACACCGATATTACCCGACGGAAAAGGGAGAAGAAGATGTGAGCCGTTTGATTGTGGGTTAGGTAAACTGCGATATGTCTGTGTGCTAGCGTGTGTGTAAGAGTGAAAGACATTAAGTTCTCATCAAGTTTATTCATTTATTTTTCAAATACTCAATAAACGTATAATAAAATTCGTCTATGGGATCTAGTTGTGACAGTCCCCTTGCACAGCGCCATTCTTCGTACCGCAGCACGATCAATACGAGTTCTGCCGCACAGATTGGTGACGGATTCCTGTCAAATTCGTAACTCCAGCATATACCGTCACTGAAACATCTACAGTAAAACGTGTCACACCCGTCTCCTTCTGCAGACGTGGTAGACACTGCACGACACAAATGTCTCCGTAACTCTTCCATTTTTTATCTAGCGAGTATATATACGTGACGTAAACTTGGCTGTATAAAGGTCGGCTGATGTTCGATTACTTCCGTTCTCTGGGCTTCCGGAATACGCGATAAATTCAGAGAAATCTCCACCACCCGGTTGTCCGAATAAGAAATGAATTTAGCATTTTCTGGCCATATATGTTTCGTTCCGAAATCTTTAAGCAATAACGAATATTCCTGTAGGCTATTTTCGAATGAGCAGCGAACGGCTGCAAGGTTCAGCCATCTTTCCCATGATGTTTTACCTAATTGTACGGCTTCCAATAGCAGACGCAAACGACGCCACTGTGTCGCAGTAGCTGCACCCCAATCTGTTTCAGTAAGTGCGGGTAATATTGTATCTTCGTCTGTGCTTTTTCCGCTCACACCATATGCTAAAAGATAAAGAAATAGAGAATCGTATATACGCGACTCTTTCTGTACGCTGCGCCTAAAGATCTCAGATATGATTTCCGGTGATTTTTGTGTACAAGCTCCAATATACGTCGGCCAGAAATATTGGCTGTGTGTAACCTTGATGTCCACCAGATCTCTGTAAAAATTTCCGTGCAAGCACAACACACATAATCGCTCTAGGTATTCATTGACTATGCGCGGCATTCGAATGGCAGCCGTTTCTGCGTCAGTGTCGATTTCGACAATTTCCAAAACTGCACACCCGCAGTGAATTAAATCTTCTTCAGTGCTGTAGAAGTCAATCATTTTGTTGCCAGTCGATGGATCCGCTCACAAGTTTCGTTTTGCGCGTCTAGTCTTGCCCGAGTACAAGATTTCAGTGTCCTCGTCAGTTGTCGAGCTGTGGCCACCTTTGTCTGACGTTCTTTTATACAACTTATACGTCTGTGTTGGATTTGCGGAAAGTTGTTTAGCTCGTCTGTCCAGTATGACGTGACAAGCCACGAAGAGCGTAAACAGCAAAATGAGCAGCGTCAAAATCGTCAGAACGGTGAACATAGCTACAATCGTGTTCTCCACTCGTATCATACGTGGTTCGAAGTTGGCAGTAACAGTGGTGATCAGTTTTGCAATCTCTGCTTCCGACACGCCAGGTATGTCTATGGTCATCGTGCTATTTCAGGAGAAGCAGAATATGAAGGACATACAGAAGAAAAACACGAAGAAGTATTGAACGATTTTTTTCACAGCAGATGCAAAAATTATGGCTTTCCTCAAATATAGTAAATTTCGTGACAGTTACCACCAAAGCAGTTGGGAGACACCTGACCGTGCCAAACGAATACTGCAAGAATTCCTCACGAGCAACGACATATATGTCGCAGAAAGAACGCACCGCCTATTCGGCAATACGATAGTTTACAGTACGGTAGTAACGATGGCGCTGACTCTGCGAGCTTCACCGTTTGCGGACACTGCAGCCGTTGATAAACTGCTGGAAGAGTGGCCAACCTTTGGTCGCATCTATCGATCGGGATTGCCACGACAGGAGTTGTGGAAGTTTTTTGCTAAAGTGTATGAGCGTGTTGTTCAAAACGAACACATATCTAAGCATGTGATGAACCTAAGGGGTAGCGAAAGGTATGGAACTTCCATCGCCACTCTTCTTGCTCTCTACATAGATAAGGCCGCTGTTTATCGCGCGTTGGAAAACCATGCAAAGACGTCCTACTTATACATCCCGTTTGATCCGTTACGTCATGCGTATGATTTCTTTACAGTAATCCTTCCGACAACATTAATCGATGACGCGGTGTTGTCTTGTGATTTCGATGAAATATTGCGAGGTCTTCGAGCCGTGGGGCTTCTCTTTAACTGCGACAACTTTGACGCTTTTTGCGCCGAATTCGCAGATTTCACGAATAGCGTCGGACTCGACGTTACGTCTCCGCCCGGCTACGCGGGAAAATGTGTGACAAATCGTGTTGTTGATAATATTCTGATGGTTGCATCGAAAGGTTACGTGAGGTTGCCGTTAGAAATAAGAAAGCTAGACGAAACAACGCGTCACGTTCAAGCCGTGCCTGCCCTAATAGATTTATGTAGGTTAATGGGATTAACGGGTCGCGATTGTGCATTTTTCTGGTTCGATGTTATCTGCGGCCTGAGTGTACATCCCTCTACGAGAGCTCATGTGGACAAGTATGAATATCGATGGTACGGTGTTCCTTGGATCGTGATCAGCAACCTTAATGACGTAGCTTTACAGAGAAAGTTGCCAATCCCATCTAGACTAAACAACGATGTAATTATTTGGTTTGACGCTAAAGACGACGCTCGGCACCTTCTAACCAATGACGTGTGGTGTTCCGTGCAGACAAAAGCTACACGTTACACGCGCAGCTTTCGTGGAAAAATAGAAAATTTCGAAGAACGTGAACGCGCCATCCACGAGTATCGTACAGCACGATGGCACGAAACTTTTCATAGCCTGTCTGATGCGTCAGATAGATCAAAACGCGTCTCACTGCAGATTGTGGAATACGAATCAGAGAAACAAAACGACTATCTCTTGTTCACTATTGAACTGCCTAAGTGTCCCAATTATCTAGAAGCGTTAGTCGCTAATATGGGTGTTTATAGTTGTTTTCAGCGACCGGATTCATTTACCGAAGAATTGGCCGTGCAGATGTTATCTTGCATATTCGACAACATCACCATAACCTATCCAGTTACATCGCATAATCCTACATCGAATTTCGTGCGTGGGATGAAAGATTTTCTTTTCGCTCTCACGAACGTTCGTTGTGATTGTACCGACGAATTTTCACTCGATCGCGTGTACGACGTATACGTGCAATACTGCCGAGAAGATATCAACACATTATTTGCGTGGGCGCTCAGAGCGGCTGCATTTTATCATCTTGATGAACATCAATACGTTGCTTTCAAGAAACTGCCTACTGGGTCTTCAAAAGCTTTGGTAAAACTCGAACGAGCTGTGATGTCGTTTGTCGACAATAACGACGTCGATCCAGTTTTTCTCGTGTTAGACAAAGCTTTAGAGATATACAGAGATCAAATACATGTCGTAGAAGGTATCGGAAAAGTTTCTTTGCTCAAAACAATCAAACATCTGCAAGATGTCACTATACCAAGAGCCTATAAGTACGCTGATGTTCACGTTATTGATGCCTCGTTACCGCTCATAGTTGCGCTGGCAACCTAGAGCAGCAAGTCGGGCGTGCGTCTTTTTTGCATGTTACCCTGAAGTACCCGCACAACCTGCAACTAGCAATCGATATGTTCACGTTTGTCATCAGCACGTTATGTCTCATAAAGCTCGCCGACGTCGCACACATTGGTGTGACTTTAGACGTGAAGTTGCTACCAAACGACGAGCGATACGATCTGCAGCTCAAATGCACAGCGAGTTTGCCTCCATTAAGACCGAGGATTTACCCATATAGCTTTTGGTTTTTCAACAACAGATCACCGGACGATGTTAAGAACATACCTATTCGCAGCGATGTTAAGTTCGATTTGTTCAAATGCGAAGTCGTGTCTGCCTTGGCATTTGGGCGACGTACGTGGTCGAACTGTTCGATGTCGGGCAGTGATTTTACTCTCGTTATAAAGATAGGTCGCGCTACAGAGCAGTATTTGTCCACGTGGACCTGCGGTTTTCATTTTATCGATATCAGGCACGATCATTACTTCAAAAGTCGATCGTCTGTAGCGTATCTAGACGCCGCTGTAACGGCTTTCGAAGACCGACCGTTGAAGATTGGCGCCATAACGGTGGTGCCGGTAAAAGTTACGTCGACAGGTAACGTGGTGTTGGGGTGTCAGATAGATGGACTCAATACAACTCTGCATGTTCGTGACGGCTCGATGCGAGGTGTTCCGTTAAAAGATGTTCACTTTCGAGTCGGTAATGCCACGTACACCGGCGAATTATACGGTAGGAGATCCTCTAAGGAAATTGCAACGTGCGGTGTGCAATCAGATCCGGCTGTATCGTGCTTTTTGCCATATGTCTACCGGCATGACGATTTCGCCTGCAAGGGACACTCGTTCACCCTGCTCACTGAAATTTCGCCAGAAAACGTTGCGGTGTACGAACCGCCAGACGTGTCGCCTTCATTTGTGTTTAGTACCAACGGTGGTGAATTTACCGTAACGCTGACAGAATATCTCGTAGTGGAAAATCCACCACGGTCGGTGTCATGTTACGGAATTTCTGGAAGACCTCGAGAACACGTTTGCCTGAGTGAACGTAAGATCGCTAAATTAACAGGTCGATTGTTGACTTGTGCTGTCCAATATTCTCTTATGTCTGTAAATTTAGTTGCGGGACCGCTGCTGGAGTGCCAGAGCGGCATCGTTGTGACTGTCTTGTCACTCGATTGCATTAATTCGACTTCGAGTCGCCACTGTGACGATAACGCCGGTTTCGATGTAGTTCATTCTATGCACAGCATCCAGCTACGAGAAGATTACGCCAATAACAGCTGCGTTATCAGTCATTATTATTGTTTTAACAAACCACGCGTTTCCAATCGAACTGTGCACGTCTACGTTATGCCTCAACAGAAACTATTCGATTACAACCAACGCTTTGTTACGTCCGACCACGTACATCCTAACTGCGCTCCAGCACATATTGTAAAAACTGCACGATCTTTCGCTATAGGATACGCAGCTGCGTTAGCCTCTCAGGCGACTGATAATGCGACCACCGACTTGAAACTAACAGTACTGACATCGCCGGTGCTTACGTGCCCCTGCGTTCAAATTCCACGAACATGTCCCGGAACATTTCCTATCGTATCTACGATTGTCCTGGAACGTGGTTCGTATGATACTAACACAGCGGTAACGTGTACGGTGTTTGAGAAAACTAGTGCTACGATTGCCATGTCAGATCTTTTGAAAAAACTGGTCTGTAATGCTACAGCGGGCAGCGATCATCGTTTTCTACCACCTCCAGTCCCGAAACTACAATATGGGGTAACCAGTGATGTGTTTGGCGTCGTCAGTAGAGAACGGGTATTGCTGAACTGCATATCAACGCTTGATGATTGTCGATCGTCATCTTCCGAAATCGAAATGAGTCTTGTACACAGAAATTGGACCGCAATCAATGATGACGAAGTACACCGCGAACGTCACGGGTTAGCGGTTGAACCCACATTGTTCTCTAGTCGCTACGACGCCGTACAGTGTAGATGGAAAAATTCCACATGGGATAGAATTGTCGACGTAGAAGATGTGCTGGGATCATATGGCAGACTAGCATGTCGTGAAAACGAAACCTATCATATCGATATTGAAATGATTAACGATACAGCAGTTCAGTGCGTGTTGTCGTACTTAGATGCTGTCGAAGGTTGTCCGCCAGTCTATAAGCTGATGTTTGCCAATAGTTCGTGCGTTGGTCTGGCGTGCACACACGGTGGCCACACAGTGTCTCTGGCACTGTATGACCAAGATCTCTCCAACAATTCCACTGCGTACGAGTGCTACGCGGTGCTCCAGACTTCTAACTTTCGACCGTTTCTTGCAACTAAAACGGTGAAGCAAATGAAATCAACGGAATATGAGTGCGATTTTGTCAATCTCCAACCAGTTATTTTACAACATACGTTCAAATCCGGTGACGTGCATCTCGCGTGTAGATATCCGATGGACGTTGGTGATGTGAGACACTGTCGATCTGGAGTTCGGCGAGCAGTAATACAGATTGAGATTGAGAAAGTTACGGCGAAAAATAGCAATGTTACGGAGGCAGCGCATGAGAGAAAACAACTTGTTATGCGGATCGTTTACATTCTACGCGCTGATAGAACTGTACATGTGTACGTTGCTGGTGACTTGCGTGAATTTGTTCAGTCTTACGGTTACACTATTCCCAGAAAAAACGTAATGTCCGTTTCTATCAGCAGGAAATTTTTCGACACTGTTACAGGTTATGGAGCTGCTGGTGTTGCTGTTTACGCGCACTGTGCGTTTCCCTACGACTCTTACACGATACGTTCACGAGAAATCGGGTTAAGTCGTGCTACAATTAAAGCTTACCAACGTGCTAAAATCAACCGATATTATCCTACATTCTCTTTTTTTCCGAATTTCGAGCAACCTCTAAAACTTGTGGTAATGTTCACTAAGAGGCCGTATCATACCACGTTGGTATTTGCGTTAGCTATAGGTTTTGCTGTTATTTTTGTTGTAACTACTATAATCATTGCGGTGGTTACTGCGCCGAATTATAGAGTATAATGTGTTTACGAAACAACAAACACATTTACATGTACAGTGAAACTTTATTGTTGTTTTCTTTTATGCGTACCGTTTCCCGACAGTTTTCGTTTGGCGTCGACACACTCCATCGTAAAACTTTTCAAGCATTGTTCTGTATCTAGCATAGCCAATAACGACATAAAAGTGTACACATCCGACGCGTTAAAAAGACAGTGTGGTGAAATCACTCCACACACGCCGCCAGCAGTATATGACAACCAGGTAAAAGCGCCACGGAAGAGTCCACACCGTAGTAGTAATCTTTCGTCTGTAAGCGGGACAAGAACAGAGTTTCCAATGTCCGCCAACTTGTTGCAGTAATGTGCATGTTGGGGACGTAGCGATTTTCGTATGTAGTCTATTGTCCCTTCATATGTCAGCGTCGAGCGGATCATGTGCAAGCTTTTGTATCGTTTCTTGTCTTCGTCGTCGGATATAACTAGTTTATCCATCGCAAAAGGTTTGTTAAACGGGATGCTTTCCTTGTACAGCATCTGATGCAATTGCCACACCTGAGAGAGAGTGTGCGCCGAAACGTAAGTTGTACAATTCATCGGTAGCAGATTTTCTTCTCTGTTTACTTTTTCGCATAACGTCGCACCACAGTAGTTTGCGTTCAGGTCGAAAAAACATCTTCCACGCAGCATCACTTCGGCGGTACTATGAAGCGTTCCGGTACTCAGAAGGTTCATCAAAATCAGACGTATGTTTCTCACCCGCAAACACGCATGGGTGTCCCACGTCACATATCCATTGACACTATCAAGCAGTCCGGTTTTGATGCTGCATACGATAAAAGTGAGAATGCTCGCCCTGGAAGGACAGACGCTGGCGTTGAATGCACTGAGTTCCACGGGCAGCATGTCTGACATTCCTCCAGGCTGCCACAGATCCTCTTCTCTGTATGGAAGTGCAGCAAGAGCGTGATAATCTTCTCGCATAACAGCAACATGTGTAGCCGATAAATTTAGCTGTGATCCGAAGCGCGTTGGGCGTTCTTGCAAAAGTCTGTATGAAGCTAACAAGTAGGCAATCATATCACCTATCTTGCCGTAAGTCGGGTTTTTTGGGATATAGTTTTTCAAACCGAACATTAAACAGACATCAGCTAGTTTCGGATCATCGCATTCTGACGTTAGTTGATACACGATTCCAGAAATTCTGGTCCGATCCTTCTGAATTCCAAGTTTCTCGAACTTCGGTACGTTCGTCCGTATAAACTGTCGAAGCCCGTCAAGATATATCGCAACGTGGTCGGTTTTAGTCGGCACAATGCAATCGTTTATGTCTTTTTTAATTTTATGCGCTAATGTGACAAGGTCAAAGTCTTCATTCTTCTGGATGTATGACGAAAACGATAATCTGACAACGAACTGATCATACGATAAGTTCCAGTCACTCTCGAGTCGCTGCAAATACTTTAGACATCGAGTACAACCGTTTTCCAACAGCAGTGGAACGACATATGCGGATGACGACTGCACTACATTGTAAAAACCGCGTTTGTCTAATGCTGAGTACCAATCATTCCACACCGATGAACTGACATTCAAATCGCACGGCTGTCGCGTGTACATTAACTCCCATGACGTCGATACTGCCATTTCTGAAAAAAATATGACCAATCGTTTGACCTTATATAGGGCTAATCTGATCGCTGACGCCGACGGCCGCATGTAACTTATTCGGCGTTGTGTCGTCCGATGCGCTCCTAACTACGACCCACAGCGGATCTCTATTCTCCCTTTCTCTTCGTACTAAACGGTACTCGCAAAACGGTGATTTGTCGGCGAGATAGCAACGTTGGCCATCGTGAATATTTACCGTCGGTGCAAAGAAATCTACCTCTGCTTTCAGATTGCCTTCAACTCCCATATTCGTTTTCATGATGCCGATAAAAGTCGTGGCGGTCAGTAAGCCGTCCCGATTTTCGCTATATGCAACTTCTTTAGACGCGTCCACGTACGATCGCGCCTGTTTCGCCAATAAGCAACAGATACAGTGGTCCGGAAGTATCGGCGAGGACTTGCGGCCCGAGTTGAATTGTGATGCATCGTCAGTCTTCGATTCGCCGTTATTTGCCGGCACCAGAACGCTTGTAACCGCCGATAATATTTCCACTAGAGCCGATTGATTGGCAGCTGCAATCACGTGTATCCCGTGAGTCAATAGAGCAATCGCACACGGGCTCAGTGCTACCGGGCCGGCTCGTTTGACCTCGGGGTATAACATCCTGTAAACGCAGGAAAGGCCTTGCGAACATTCGCCATCTAAGACGGCTTTCAGACCTAAAATGTTCGGAGAGTCGATAGCATAATCTGTCGGCGGTTGAGTGAGTATGTTGTAGATGGGCTCGATCAAGGTTTTGCTTCGATTCGGATCTAGCTGAAACGACAAGTCATCCATGACGTAGAAAGCGTCCATGTATTTGTACGGTCCAAACCACGCTGGTGCGGTCAATAGATCCACGGCAGTCCCATCTTCATCATCCGCAAGAGCGACTTCTTTGTCTAGCACACTCAGTATTTCTTCGAAGTAAGCAGTCATTTCGTCAAGCGACTGCTCGGAAATTCGAGCCGGGGTGTTTTCACCTTTGGCTGTTTGCAGTACGAAGCCGCCAGTTTCTCCATTAAAGAATCTCACCGGTTGACTTAGGTCAGCCGTAGCTAACGCAGCTCTTAATAATTCGGCCGAGTTTTTTGTCTGTTCCTCTGAACTGGACATCGTTGCTGCTTGTGAAAAGATGATTTCCACAAACAGGTCCCGTCGTTTTAACAACTACGCGATAACTGCCGAGAGTGAATCTGTTCTCGATTTTCGACATCCGAGCGCATCGTTTCGACGACAGATATGGACAGCTTTGACAGGCGATTGTAATTACGTGCCGGCACCGTACTTGCCCACGGCATCTCGAGTCAAATTGCACAGTAGTGCTGAAATGCCGTGCATAGGTAGCCTAGCAGTCGTGCAACAGTTAAGCAATCTAAGTGGGTTTGCTGTCGACGACGACGCGTTGGCTTTGTGCGATGGTATCACTGGCTTGCTCATCAGAAAAAAAGGCAACGAGTACAAAATCGTGGACACAACAGCGCTTGATTTCACCGATCATTGGTACGAAACGGATACTGGCGTGGTTGGCATGACCTCTCATGGAATAATAAAGAGATGGTTTTGCCACAATGATGAAATGCCATTAATGCCAAGGGGTTTTCGTCATGTTGGCCATGGTAGTTACATTCATAACTCTTTGAGAATTTCCACAACATCTCCGTACCAGGCAGAATTGTGGGCGGAGCTACACGATGAAGATATGAACGACGGTAGGCCTGTGATTGTTAATTGGCGACAAGACGAGTTTACCGTCATGGATGCCACAGCTCCCGATCGTCGTTTTCGAATGTTCCAAAAACTATCTGACGGTGAAGTCGAGGAATGGGCACCCATCGAAAAAGAACTCTCGAAACCAATGCCAGAAAATGCAGTACAAGATCCGTACAACTTATACGTTCAAACGATCTATCACGTGCCTTTATGTGTGGTTGGTAAACCATATCCTGTTCAAGAAAACTTTCACCTGTGTGTCGGAGCGACAAGGACAAATCCACATTGCAAAGAAGTTTATATTCTACGCACAAACGGAAACGTTTGGGCACGCCTAAGTAATTGGAACGAGGAGCATCTAGAAAGAAAGTTTATTCCACCGAACGCACTTGTCTCGTTTAGATTTCAACGCAGCATAGGCTGGGTAGTGAACGGTGTTAGACACATTCGAGTATGAGCGACTGTGAAACGGACGTTACATACAAACGTACGATGAGGGGAATCTACGTGAAAGCGGCTCAGTCCTTGATTAGGACAAATGTCAGTGAAACTCCTACCCCTCGTCTCTCTGCCGAGCAGGTGTGCGAGTTGACCGAATATCAGACTAAGATTGCCAAAATAGATAGGGAACTGCAAATTAAAGCGCCAACAGAATTGGTTTTACGACGTCTTGAATGGGAAGAGGAAGTGCTTCACGAACGACGACGTCTTTTAAAAGTCAGTATTCCGACTATGAAAAGAGTTGCACAACATCAGAAACAACTCGCTGCAGAGAAAAAACTCCGCAAATGTACCAACGGCTATCTCAACGCAGTTGATTCGGGCGATAGCGTATTGCTTTTTGCAGACGAGGTAGTCTCTCAACCGTCATCCTATACTTCGATATCCGATCAGAATCAGCCTGTGGTTCACGCTGACATTGTGGATGAAATTGTAACCGGAGCTCTAGGACGGTCTTCTGAGGCTCTCAGCACTCGGTTAATTACGGCCATTAACACAGGTACCGCCGTAAACAACGTACCGATTGAAGACACTCAGATGTTGCCTGACGTCCCAACACATCTCATATAACAATATGAGCCAATGTGATTCAATACCGGTATTAAGTGTGGTGAATGCTGTTCTCTCTAACCAACGTATATTCAAAAAACGGCGCAGAATTCGTTATACTCGCGTCAGGGGTAGAACTGTAAAAGAAAAAATTGCCACTGGAATTGCTATTCATCAACACGTGGATCCATATAAACGCGTCCCGGTAGCCGTGTATTCCGAGCAAGATGTTCGAGCGCTGAAACTATTGAACTTGATCGTTAAACTTGAAGATCTTTCCCAACATGGGTCGGTGCAAGAATTGGAATTGAAAGTGCCATGGTCTAGCATGGTTGACAAAGTGGAAGCGGTCGGTGGCTGTGCTAGTAATAATGACTTGATTATATTGGTGGGTGTGTTGGACGCTGTGTACATGATCGATAAAAAGTTAACTGTCGAAGAACTGAAAACCCACGACATAGTTACAGGCGACGGGCGACCAGTAGTAGAAATGCAAACGATGGCATCGTATAAACACCAGGTTTTGTTATACTCCCTGATGATGCAAAAATTTCTCAACGGTATCACAAGCGGATGTCCGTATCTCAGACGAGCTTATGTCGGACAAGAAACTCTCTTCACCACGGTAAGCGGACACGTTCAGAAACTCATGCTTCCTCTCACCACTCTGAACGAATTATACGACAGTGTCCGTAATTTAGTAAAAAACAAATTTAAACAGACGCGAGTAATGAGCGCAAAGGTGACTCACGTTTCGCAGTCGTTAGTCAAACGTGCTATTTCCCTTAATTCGGACGAAGTGATCGCTTACGAAGAAAGTCATCGACTTAGATGGACATTTCTGAAACAACAACTCGCACGCGTCGACCCATGCAAAATTGCATCCTCGAACACGCGTCGTTCATGATCAGCAGGTGGACAGTAATTGAGAAAGCTGTTAAGAATATAAGCACCGTACACCCATGTTTCTTGTTGAAAGATAACAGTCAAGACGGGTTCGTTCACTTTCTCAATAAACTAAAAACACAAAAATCCGAACTGTTAGATGATTACGTGAACTACATAGCTCCCACTTTTCCAATAGGCGAAGACATCGAATGCGGGATATGCGTAAGATACAGTCACAGAGTGGCGTGGTTGGCGTTAACAAGACTCGTCGACGCTTTAGACATTCTACCCGCGTCGCCGAATGTTAGTGATATACATTCATATTTTTCCAGGCTGTTTATCCCCGCAAACAGCATATACCATCACCCCACTATGCTTGTGGCGGCAGACTTAATGCACGAATTGTTTAACTATTCCGCTTTACTCCATCTCAGAGATTTGTCGCCATCAACGAGCACTAATGTGGTCGGTCTAGAACGTGTGCAATCCACACGTACTGAAGAAGACGTTTTTGCGGACACAGATCCCGAGAAGGCACCAATTTTTGCGAGTCTCGTCGAGATCGGCGACCTGTTGGTGTATGCCGCCGTTATCGATAGCTATCCAGTCGTACCAGAAGATCTCGCGGGCACGTTGATACCAACGGTACAACAAATAAAACGCGTCGACTTGAATGTATTGTCGCCAGGCGTAGACAGCAGGAGTTACGTCGATCGACCGCGAGATCCTAGAGTGTGCGTCTCGTGTAAAGTGGACAACGTGAACATCGGACTAACAGACGTCGAAGAACAGCACACAAAACACACCTGTCATTGCGTTTTTGACACCCAAACGTACGCGACCGGTCGCTTCTACGATAAAGCTTACGTGTGTAGAGGAACAGCAATCGTTCGTCTGTTGCTATTAAATAAATCCATTCTAGACACAGGTCTCGGCTGCACTTGTTTTGATCATAACGACGTATTTACAGAACGCCTGAGAATTCTCAAACTTGCCCTCGACGCTGCTAAAATTAGTCAGTAGTCATGGACGATATTCTAGCACTGACCACCATTCCAGATCTTATAGAGCAGCACAAAGACGAACTTGCACTGGGTTTACCACACAGCGTTGATCAAAGTGATAAAGAGTCTATGCTTATGCTATGGTTCAACAATATTGGGACGGGTAAAACGGCTAACTTTGGTCAATCATCTGCAGTCTTTGCCATGAGAGCTTACAAACTACTCAGGGATTATATCGCGTCGCCGGGTGACAAAAGTCCCTACGACGCTCTCGTAGATGACGAAAGGTTGAAATCTTTGGGACTGAGTCCAGAATATGTTGGCGCATTTTTGAAAAAACAGCGCTTGCAGAACATGGATCCAGAAGATGTTAGAAATACAACTTATATGGCTCTGTTTCTCAACACGATGGGTGTAACCGGAAAAGTTGCCATGGAAACAATCATGTCGTTCTACGACGCTGCACACAAAGATGTGTCACTGTTGTCCGTAGCTAAAATGAAAGAAAAGAGAGACACCACGACGAGCCTTTTACAGTATGGCGAATACGCCGAGGCCAATCGCAGTTTGACATCGATCGAAATAAACGACATATGTTCCGCCTCTCTGCACGTCCATCTATCGAACAAGGAAGTCAGTGCGGTCATGGAAGACAACCGTGAACTCGTCGCGAAATCCGTTGGCGACATTTTGTGTGTGCCTGTCTTTGCGGCAGAAACGCTGTTGGCTGAAACATGTTTCCAAATCGTCGAGCCTATGCATGTTCGTAAGCTGTTCGAGAAAGCGGCATTGGACGGTCTGTCTCCTATGCCTGCCTTTTCATCGGGACGACGTCTTGCCACGATGTTGCGTAGTAAACGACTACAACTGCACGGCCCAAGACAACCAACAATGACCGACGAACTGCTCGACATCGTCTTACCGCGTCGTTATCACCTCAGGGACGGTATGACGATAGCTTTCCTAGATGTCTTTCTGGATGTATTGCTAGGCGCGTCGATGTCAGTCAAGCAGACAGTGCACGACATTGTCTCGTTTGCCTGCGTCCGCGGTCTGACAGATAGTGACGAAGTACTCGATGTTTTGGAACGGCTAAACAGAGAAGTTGTAGAAGCGGAAACCGGTGCTAAAAATATGTGGGATATCTTGTTGCGGGAATGGAGACGACAGGAAATATTTATTATCTGGTTGGAGATGACACGTCGCATAGTTCCGTGTCTGAGCGACCTGGTTGTCGGCTGTATCGGCTGCATGCAACAACTGGCGGAGAGAACTGTTTATTATTTCAGAGGAACCTATTACGTTCGTATCGGGCAGAAAACGTATAGATCGTCGTGCTTTAAGCAGGTAGTGGAAGTCGTCTGGAAGTCGGAATGCCTCGAGTAAAATGTGAAGGTATTGCCACACTTATACATCGTGACCTTGATGCCGGCATACAGTTTGACAAAGACAACAAATTCTACGTGATACCGCGCTCTTTAGCCACTCGATACGTCAAGCATTCGTCTGTGCCTCTGCTGCTTGAACATAACAAAAAGTTTACCGTGGGATATGTCGACAATTTCTACGTGGCGGATAAACAAATAAATGGACAGAAACGACCAGTGTTGGTTGCTGATTTTACGATCGATAACGAGTCTTTCATAAGCGTGTTACAAGAAGCTTCTGCTTTTAGGTTTCAAGAAATCACGCCGACTTCTTACGTTTCTACCGACAGATTCGTATGCACTGAAGACACGAATGCAAATGCGAAACTAGACCTGACAGCTCACGAAGCTCTCCTACAACGTCTTCCGGGTCTCAGTCTTAGTCATGACGTAAATAATTTTGACATCGTGGAACTGTCACTGGTAGTTGCCGGTGCTCGACCAGGAACCGTTGTCACGCGCGCAACATACGACGTCGAAACGGACGGTAGGGCGTCGAATGAAGAAGAGAAGAATTTATACAGGACGTTTTTTGCCGGACTTCATGCCATGTCCAACGGTTTTCGTTGCAAGAAGGTTGAAGCCGACTTGAAAGCCTTGGATATGCCCACGACCTGTTTGGTGTATTCCAAAGTCGGCAAAGGTGAAGAAGATTATCCCATTACAGAAGACGGAATGAACAAAGTATCGTCGAATACAATGGATCAGCCACCGCAACATAACGTGCCGCTGAACTTCAGCGAGCATATGCGCGAGATGTTGGAGAACACACTGAGTCGCTATCTAGGAACGCCTCAGAAATCCCATACTACGACTCCACAATTGAGTGGATACGTCTTGCCACAAATTCCGCCAAATTATTACTGCGCTAACGACTATTATCGAAACAACAATAAGAGGAAAAAACGCCATGCAGCAAACGACTATAATGAAGACAGTTGCAGCGACAGCGAAGAGGATGATCGTTCCACCCATAAGCGTAGCAAAAGAAGCAGTAACAGAAAAGGGTGTCAGCCGGGACCGTCAGACAGCGTTCTGCATAAACAGCTAGACGACGTGAAAGAACAGCTGAAGATGCTTGCTGAAAATATTCCAAAAAGCGCAATACCTGTTGCTCCTTCGCCAGTGCAGCAACCCAACCTTGCAGATCAGTTGGGCGAATTATTTCATAAAAAGATAAAAGATGTTATTTTTGACGTTCAGCAACAACAACAACAACAACAACAACAAACATCTCCTGACCAACTGGGTGAACTGTTCGATAGGAAGATCAAAGACGTCATTTCCCATATGCAGCAGCAGCAGAAACAACAACAGTCATGGCAAACTCTTGATTCGGAAGCTGAAAAGTCTCCTATGGACTCGGTCGAAACCGAAAACGAAACATCGTCGTCCAAGAAAGTGAGTCAGAAGACGGACAAATACTCGAGCAGCAACCCGATCAAAACACCTCAGGATCACCTGAAAGCTAAATTGGACGATTCGTATATATTTGCAAAGTAGATTGTAGAATAGATAATCCTCAACGGATATCGCCAATTTCTTTAAAAGCACAAACAGACTGGTTACGTTTTAGCAACAATGCAGTCTGTCGGCTATCCTAGGTTTGTGTTTCCGGAATGTCGCGATTGGTTTTTTCACTGGCTTGATTTTAGGTTTAAGAAGTGTCCTGTTATTGGGACCTGTGAAATGTGCAGTTGCGTACGAGACGTCATAGAATTCGGGACGGCTATACTCGTAGAAAATATCTACGAATTGCACCATAGATTTACTGCTGGTTCAGATGTAGTGAGTGTAAATATCGGTCAGATGACGAAAAGAAAAGCCAGACGTATACTTGCTGAGACTCCACGCGTCAATAGTGCACAGCTCGTTCTCGACTCACGCTTGCATGAATCGCTAGCCCGCGATTTCCCCGGTGTGAAGGTGGAAGGTTTGTCAAAGTACGCTGGAGCATATACCCCTATCATGGGCATGGGTGGAAATTCGCTCTATCACACGCTCTCTGTGTTGTACAAATCAGCCGTGCATATCGATACGACGGACAGTAACGTCAGCGAGATATCCATTATCGACTTTTGCCTTTTGTGTTTTCACCTTAACAAACAATATCTATTGACGCCGAATGCCGTCAGTTGCCTCTGGTCAGAAGCCATTAAACTTAATTCTATTACAACGCTGCTGCACGACGACTATTCGCTCAACGTAATTTTGACTGACTTGGTCGATTTCTGACATGGAACCCCGTTCGTTTGCAGACCTGTTGGGATTCGTGGATGTTCGAATGGTGGGTGTGACTGCGTCGATTCAAAAACCCGAATCCATGTCTGTTCTCCAAGCCTACGAGCATGTCTTCGAGGACTACACACGACCTTCCGAGCAGATTTTTGTCAACGGTATCAATGTCCACTTCATGAAAACTCTACACGAGCTACAGCGCCTAAGACCAGTCGTGTTTACGTCCGAATACCATGCACAACCCCGCGTCTTATTTTCAGACAAGCCGATCACTGTCCATCACACTGGCTCTAACCCAGTCGAAGTCGGTCACCGTTTCACGGTGATTCCACCTCTGTGTAAGATTCCTCATGCCACAAAGTTTAATAACCGCTACCTATTGCAGACCGTCGATTACGAACTGTTTAAACGGGAATTTCAACAACTGTGCGTGTGGCTACGGTTGTTTGGCGAACTTAAATGGCTCATAGCGAATGAAGCTGTCACGAGCTCGTCAGAGTTCTGGCGAAGAGTACATCTTGCAACTAACGAAAAGCTTCGTGGTAACACTTTGTGGGAAGACATGTGCGCCGCCGTGCAACGAGATCAGAAAGTCGAAAACGGTGGTCATATATGCAAAATGATCGCCGACGTATCAGAACGGCATTGGTACCCGTACATTGGGATGAATGACTACGAAAACTTCTCGTTTCGAAAACCGTTCCTTACCACTAGACATGTATATGACGATTTGAAGGCAGGGCTGGAAGCAGTGGACGAAGTCGATGCAGACACCTTCAGACAACTGGGTTCCGATGTAGTCGACGACGACAACGACAGCGCTGTGGCATTGAAAACTTTGATGAACAACCAACTGAAAATCCTCGATGCGTTGCACTATATTGGCACTTACACTGACGTGTTCACGCCGATAGAAGTCGGGAAAATTCAAAGTGCTGGTTCATCTGTAATCAAACCTGGCGATAAAATGGACGTGATGCTCAATCAGTCAACTTGGTAGACTTAAAGGCAATCAAGCTCCAATGTGCGAGTGGATAACGGCCGAACGAATGTTACCGATATTTAGATTAAGCTTTTGTGTGCTGAATAAAGTGTTATTACGCGATTGTGCGTGTTTTGTTTTTTTTCTTTCTATCTCGATATAGACAATCTTAATATGGGTGATTTTTCCCATGCATTTATGACCGCTGTAAATGAGCAGAATGCCCTGTTAGCAACAATTCCTAAACCGGCTACATCCGTATCGCTAAGAGATGTACTACTCAATACAGAGGTAATAGAGACCCACAGAATGACTAAAAATGTACCTTTCTATAGGTGGATAGACGAGTGCTACAAAACACTATATTTTTTTCTTCCGCATCGAGTTACTATCGACGACTTTACATGCATTGAAGTTCTAACTAAATCTCTTACTATGAGACGTATATCCCGAGCAAAACTCCCCGAGTGGGTGAGTAGGATAAGCTATGCATTGGAAAAAATACCGTTTAGTGCGCACCAAATCACCAATTTCATAAATGACGTGTGTGATCATTGTATGACATTCGCGAAATCTTACGACAAGAAAACTCAAGTGACGTTACAAGAAACAGTGTCTAAGCACTCTCTGCTTTGGCTGATTGAATTTGCACATGCTTTAGGAACCCTTTTACTTGTTGACGGATCTATACGAGAATTCCAGTTATCTTCCCTCTGCCTTGCTCCAAACATTTTGTGGATTGTGTTTACTACTGTCGACAATAACGGCGCTAAATTTGCACGAGGTATTGAAGTGATACAGAACACGGTGAAAGCCGATGGACGAATTTGTGTCGTTGATACAGCGATGAGCGATTTTCTTGAATCTGTACGCGTCGGAAGCGTGGGGGCAAAATACGGTGACGTACCCGAGGGCGTTCAGTTAAACTCCCAGCTCATGGTTGTCGATGATATTCCCATAACACAGAACATATTCATTAACGGCTTGGTACTTCCAACACCCCATGCCGTTTTAACTAAATCGTCTTGGACCAGTGCCGTCAAAGCTGGGTGCACAGTGTCAATGGCATTAATGGAAATGCTTACAAATACAAGCGGAATGGGAGGAATGGTGATCGACACGCACACCGGAGCCATTGTTACAGGTAGTCAATGCGCGACGGTAAGCTGGAGCGACTTGTGTGCCTTTCATTTTTGGCCGTACATCTCAAATGCCGTCGGCAAAAGGCCTGCATGGACTATCGAGAGGAAACGGTCGTTTATGAGCGCTGTCGCATACTACAATGGCGGTGACGATAGTCTCACCAAATTCGTTTCGGACGAATCGTGGTGGCCTTTCTTGCCGTTTGTCGACTCCGTCACCCTGTTCACCATGGTCGACGAAATATTGACACGTGAGCATATTACCGTGCCACTTGGAGATTCGTACAACGTGTGCCGAGATTTCACTTTCTCCAACAGGCACCCGCTATGGCAAAGCACGTCGGCATTCGTCGCTTTGGCATTCGCGCGCCGATATGAAGAGTGCATGTGTTGGTTACTGGATCGTATGTATCTATCTGGCGTTTCGAAAGCAGATGCCGAACGTCTGCATCCTTTGCTCCGGGACGAATATGAGTGGACACGTATAGCTACGCCACCCCATGTTGTTGAAGAAACTAAAGACGAGACGCTATTCCGTGTGTTACGCCCCGTAGCGCAAAACGGAGGGGTAATGATAAGAGACTTTCTAAACGCGCAGGGGTTATCTCCGGTGACTATATAAGTCCGCAGACTTCAGTTACAACTTAGTCAAAGAACCATGGGGCAGTACAAGCTAATCGTGAAGAAGACAAATGATGAAGACAGCCTCGATTTACATTGGGTTATGGCTATGTTCGACTGGAATGTAGCTGTAAACAGTCCTCAAGACATGCTCGAAATTAAGGAGACGGATACTGCGCTATCGCTGAAGTTTACATCTGAATGCTGTCTATACTACGCCATGGGTCGTTTTGACAGAGATGGCATCCACTACTACAAGCCTGACAAAAACGCTAGTATCCACGACATGAGGATTCGACTGATCCAGCGACGCATTATGAAAAACAGTAATACGCGCAGCGAAGCGAACCACAAAATATACGTGAGAACCGTGAACCCTGCGAGCAGGCTTGACGAATCTCAGCTGTGGCACGATATGAACAAACGACACGACTTGTGTTCCGTTTGCGTGAAAGCCGCATCACGATACGCTTTCCTATCTTTCGCGACAGCTGCTTCTGTGTGGTATACTGTCGGCTACTTTGAACTCGACACGTTCTACGACGTCCAAGTAAAGAGGATGATCGCTGAGTAACAACTATTTACATGCTACTGAACAACGAAGTACATAACGTGTCGTAATGGTCGCTTTAATTACGGCATCGTGTATGCCTACAGACGGACTATACGTTTTTATTATTTTCGTTATGATGAAAAATAAACTTTGTTCATTATCCTGTTTGTTTGTGTGCTTCAGCTACATGTTGGTAGTCAGCTACATGTTGTTGTTTACCGTACCTCCCAAAAATGAGATTCACGTAATCTCGAATAAATTGCTGTAAGTCTGTTGGAATGAAATTTAGCACGTGATATCTAAACGTGTACATAATTTGTCACATCGCTTTAGTTCTGTTTTTACTTTATAGCTGACATTGCACAAAAGCCGAAACGCGACACTGATGAGTTGAAGCATAAAGGTAAAGGGACGTCATTTCGAACACCTATTGTGATCTAGTCACACAACTGGCTCTTTTCAGAGCCACTCATACTATTGAGAGGAAGACAACATAACTTTTAGGTTTTTTTGTGTATTATCGGGTAGTGTCGAGTGTCGAAACATGGTGATGTGGCAAATTATGTACGCGTTTAACAGCTACGACCATCGTGCTAAGTAGACTTGCAACTGTACATGATATTCAAGATTATGAGAGTCTCATTTTTGGCCGGGACACGGTGTAGTAAGGAAGTTAAATAAATGACTGTGTGTAGAGCAAAAAACAAACGTTATGCGGTAATTATCATTTATTTTCACATTCTGGCGTTACGTATATAGGTGCTGTCGCTTGTCCAAACAGACACATTCCCGCATGATCAAGTAGTTGTTTGCCGTCGGTGAAACGTTCGCCACACGTTTTGCACGTAGTTTCACGTGGACTTTCTTTTGAATCGACTTCTCCGTCGGTGCAGTACTCACCCCCATCTATACCAGCACTAGAACCGTATGTGAATCGCGGTGCGACTGCCTGACTTTGTAAGAAATTTTTCAGAAGTGAGACATAATCCAACATCGTTCGTCTTATGCGAGCATGCTGTGCTATAATGTATTTTTGCTGTTCTACTATTTGCATACAATTCTCTCTGTCCTTGCGTTCCTCGTTAAAATCTTGCTGAAATAAAGATACTTGAGCACGAAGAACGGCGTTGGCGTTTTCCAACACTGATACTTTGTGTGTCAAATTGTTTACACGCGCTTGCAATTCTGCACGTTGTCGTTTCAAATCGGTAATCTGTAACTGATAGTGTTGCGCTCGAAACTGGTCGTCAATGACGTATTCATCGTCGCACTCAAACGTATAGCTCCACCAGCCAGTTTCATCCATGCCTGTATGGAAGTGCTTTCCTCTTTACGACAACGTAGCGCCGTGACAGGTACAGCAAAAAAACCAACTCAGATGAATGTGACGCGATGTGATTTTCGCAGTTGTTGTCTATTGTAATGGTGGTCTAGTATGAGAGAGGTTAAGTTAACAGCATCGCATAATCCACGCCTCAGATTCTGTCCGTTAATGGACTCTATGTGCGTTATAAGTTTAGTTGTCTTTCGACGGAATATTATTTTTGTCCACAGAAACGGTCGTATCAGGGTGTCGATTAAATACAACAATAAAACGTGCACGAACATCGAACAGATTTTTATTTGTGAAACAAATACCATTCAGTAAATTCATCCACACCATCAAGTGTACAAGAAAAAATTACGTCCAGAACAACATCGGATCGCTATCACATTCGGAACATGTTGAGCCTCCGTAATCCATGCATGCGTGAGTTGATACATCTTTCCAGTTTTCCATGCACCCCTTGCACCGCCGATGAAGGTCGAACATTCGACATGCGTCACACATCCGATCTCGTTCTTCTTCTTCTTCTTCTTCTTCTTCTTCTTCTTCTTCTTCTTCTTCTTCTTCTTCTTCTTTTTCTTCTTCTTCTTCGTTTTCTTCTTCTTCTTTGTTTTCTTCTTCTTCGTCTTCTTCTTCTTTGTC
>Ga0209149_1000139_pt1 | contig 30663 bp, 19 predicted proteins | sample WorMetTyACAVOLI2_FD_187423 | JGI IMG/M metagenome (GOLD analysis project Ga0209149, IMG submission 187423) | Marine gutless worms symbiont microbial communities from Max Planck institute for Marine Microbiology, Germany - Olavius algarvensis... ... | reverse complement strand
GCTATCGCGCGTAAAAATCCATCAACCGGTCTGACCTGTACGGAAGACCATACATGACATCGACATTATTTTTACTAACTCGCGATCGCGAGATACTATCTCGCGATCGCGACTTACTTAACTCGCGATCGCGACTTAAAAACTCGCGATCGCGAGTTTTTAAGTCTTGAAAACAGAACCGCGCTATTTACTGGCGTGTGATGACTAGGGGCATAGTAACAAAGCTATTAAATATTCTAGGACTATTTAATAGCTTTGTTTTGATTGTCGTTTTTAGTAAAACTAGTAAATAAATATCGTGTTTCCTTTTTTTCATAAAGTTACATACATTGGCATTAATTGCAAATGAGTTAGATGTCGTTATCAATTACATATTGTCCAATATATGCATATAGTGTGGACGGAAAACTAATTTTTCAATACTTTGTCGTTTGTCAATGGAACCGTGACTGAGTAGGCAGTAAATTGGGGACGTGTCTAGGACAGACGGCACTGGAAACTGGTTCTTCGTCGTGGCTAGCATGTAGAATCGGTCTCACTAAAACATGACCGCACGACCGCACATGACCGCACAGGCCTGCAGCTAGACCGCACGGGTTGCCGATAAGTGCTAATTGCTAGGGAACGAAAATCATGTTATTACACCGCCTCCTGGGTCGGTTAGGGTTAGTGCAGGCCTCGTGGGTCGGTTAGGGCTCAGTAGCAAGGGTTAGTGCCAGTCATCATTAGCTGCAGGCCTCGTGGGTCGGTTAGGGTTAGTGCAGGCCTCGTGGGTCGGTTAGGGCTCAGTAGCAAGGGTTATAGTGCCAGTAATCATTAGCTGCAGGCCTCGTGGGTCGGTTAGGGCTCAGTAGCAAGGGTTACTGCCAGTAATCATTAGCTGCAGGCCTGTGCGGTCATGTGCGGTCATGTTTTAGTGAGACCCTGTAGAATGGACGGTCGCCATAGCCACGTTATTAAGTTGCACTACATTGTAGTAAATTTAAGGCGGGGGTAGGTTCTGGGAGGGGCCAAGGGTAAAATGCGGACGCGGATGCTAACCATAACCCTAAACGCTAACCATAATCCTACGGGACACATGTAGATGAGTGGTCGTTATTGCAAAACAAAGGACAGTCTAGTGATTAAATGTTGTGTTAATGTTTAAATTAAACGCATTAATATTACATTCACATTTTTTACCTGGGGAGGGGGCAAGCCCCCTCCCCAGACCCCACCCCCATACATTCAATTAACTGCATATTAAATTTACTTAGTGACGTAGCGACCACTATTCTACATTCTAGCCTAATCCTAGTAACCCTAAACCTCTGCACATCCACACTTTACCCGTCACATCCATACATCCACACATCCACATTTTACTTGTGACCCTCAACACTGGTTTCGACGGTTAAGATGACAGCCAACATGTAACTGATAAGGTTTGGCCTAGTGTTAACAGTGTTAATACTCTATGTCGAGCTCGGTTAGGCCTAATACGAAGATGGGTGACCATTTGCAGGTACACGGTCTTAGCGTGTAAGCATCCACTCAGGCCAGGTCAGTCTCCCACTCTCACTCAGCAGGATTGAAAATACACTGACCAAACGACAGTGACAGTGATCTTTGGCTGAGAAGGTAGCCATAGGTCTGGTGTCACAGTCACACTCGTGCATCAGAGACTGTGATAGGCCTATATCCATCTACGGGATCAATGGACAGGGTTCCGACTTTCTGGAAAATCAGGGAATTTTGCTGTTTGTCGGGGAATTTATTATTATAACAGTGCTGAAGTGTCAGGAGATGCCTTCCTGAGTACTTCAAATGTGGTAAAACCGCTTGCCGGCCGGGGCTGTGCCCCGAACCCCACTGGGGGAGCTTACAGCAACAGCACTGCTCCAGACCCTCGAGCATTAGAACTTTTGCCTGATGCAAGTAGACTACGTGTCAGCTATGAAAAAATTTCCCAGCACTGTAAGCTATGCATTGAAAGGTGATGGCAAGGGGTTGGTGTAGGGGGAGTGGAGCCGACCACTAAAGTGCTAAACGCAACTCACACTGCCTAGAATGTCAGTGAAGTGTCAGGGAATTTTATTCTGGTGGCTTGGTGGGAACCCTGATGGACTGTAACAGGGAGATAAGCACCTCGACTATGCTTCCGTATGAAGTATGGCCTCCCTTACCTTTTGCTTTTTTCTACCGACCAGTTTAGTGGTGCAGATGAAGCAATAGGTCCGGTGTGTGTGCGTGCACTGTATGTGTACCAGGGTACCTTTGGAAAATAAATGTTGAACTAGAGCAGTCAGAGACTTCATCACCTCCGCCAGCGCCCTCTAGCGAATGCAACTGAAAAACGCCACATCGCGATACGTGTCGCCCTCTGGCGAATGAAAGTGAAAAACGCAGCTATTGCCCAATGGTGCTATCTGCCAATGTTAACGGAAGTGAAAAAAAATTCCTGGATCCGCCCCCGTAATCAGATCCGCCCCAAAAGTTAATCACCTCTTTCTTGTCCCATACCCCATCCGTCCACCAAGTTCGAAGGAAATCGGTTCAATCGTTTTTGCGTAATCCTGCTAACAGACAAACATCGGCCTATCTCCCAATGTTAACAGAAGTGAAAAAAAATCCGTGGATCCGCCCCCGTAATAGTATCCGCTCCAAAAGTTTACCAGTTCTTCCGTGTCCCATACCTCACCCGTCCACCAAGTTTGAATGAAATCGGTTCAGTCGTTTTTGCGTAATCCTGTTCACAGACAGACAGACAGACAAACCAACGCCGATCGTCACATACACCTCCTGGCGGAGGTGAACTAACTGACTAGACATTTGGCATGCTGGTTCATTTTGACACTATATATGTGAAGTTTGAAGGTCAAGGTCATAGATAAAAGTTCACGGTCACAGCTAGGAGAAAATGTTGCTAAAGTGGCTGGTGTGGTCTTGAATGGGGGCTTTCCAGTGCAACATATGAATGAGTGAAAAGCAACAAACGTGTGAATTAATCTGTGAAATTTGTAGAGAAAGGATAAAACGCACGCTGGCTGCGTGACTGCTGCTGCACTCCTGCTAAGATGGGACAGATGGACCGACAGACAGACATCAGACCGGCGCAAAATTCACGGAGTTACAAAAAATAACCCCTTTCATTTTTAATCACAACTTCGCCGGCAAACGAAGATCGATTTTCACAGTTCTGTCATTCCCCAAGAAAAACTCTCTCTCTGTGTGTAAGATTTCCACTTCATTCCTACACTACTTTGTGAAATTTGAAAATTTAGAACTTCGAAAATTGGTCTACATTTGCAGAAGATATGACCAAATATCAAAGGGTCTTTTAAATGCGGTGTATATGGCAGCATGCAGAAGTCTAAAACTCACTTTGTAGACTATTCTGTTGTTAGACTGCTAAGCTACCAGCAATGCCAATGCACGTACGTCGTGCAACGTTACAAATTATGGCCAGTGAATGTATTGCTCAGCCGAAAACCGCTGCCGCGGGAATAGTTTGGCGCTGCCGCCCGCTGGATTTTTTTACGGCGCGCCAGCCGAAATTGCTCCCAGCTTACCACTGACTACCGTATGGCGCTCCTGGGCGTGTCGTATCGCGTTGTCGTACAAATTTCATGTTGAACTTGAACTTCAGGGCAAGCTGCCTCCCCTACCCCGCCACCTTTAATTTTACTACAACACTACTGCACTATAAATGGGGTGCGACTTAGTAACATGGGTGTAGTGACCAGGCACTTACCATCCGTCATTCTACATTCTAGCTGAAGTTACTGCACATTAGACCCTTTAGTATCGGTTCTGGGATGGGCGACTGTCTTTGGCTATCAATCATACCACCTCAGTATCTTAACCAGCCACGCAGGTCAACTCCGCCTCCTCCCTCAGCTGGATGGAAAATGAGTATCAGGCAAAGGGCAGTTATGCTCTGTGGCTGGTGAGTAAGACAGGTATGACTTATACCATTTGTAGATGTACTTCTGCGTGGCAAGTAAAACTGTGTGATTACTCGTAAATGTGTGCCATATCTGAGCACTTGGATGAGCACTGTACTCCGTATAAAGTGCTGTACAAGTGACATGATTATGGTAGTTAAAAATCATATTACTGGTGACAGAAAGGTAAAAGCAGACATACGTGCCACTTGTTATCAATGAACAATAGAAAATTGAAAGCCTGCATGCCACTCATAATTATGAACGGGTGGGTACAGGAGCCCCCAGTTTATTTTCCTGTTTGGTGTATGGTTTCCTGAAACCATGTTCCTTCTTCTTGTTATTTGAAGACAGGTGGTGAATAGAGTAGACTGCCCCTTTCCAGATGGCTGCGCATCAGCAATGTTCTTGCTTTGTCCAGAATCCAGATTTCTCTGCTGGTTTCAGTTGATTGCTGGCTTGTTGTACATGCAGAGTCAGGGAGGATGGAGGATTCCACCTGTTCCTCAGGCCATGTGACGTAAGTCTGAACAGGAACTGAGTGACTGCGTATGGGCACGTTCTTATAGAGCCCACCACTGCAGCAGCTGAGCGGTTTCCTGGAGCGGACCTGCTCTGACCTTCTGCACTGACAGTCTTGCGGGCCTGAATAAACTGAAAATGCTCCTTTCAGCCTTGACCTCCCAGACCTTTTTTCAAATATCCAACAAAGTTGTATTTATATTTATGGCATCAGGTCCTCCAGCCTCTTAAGAGTACATATAGGCTTACAGTGGACCAGCCACGAAGTCAGTTCCGTGACCCATATTCATTCACTGGCCCCAAATGTCGTGTATATCCATTCTCTCAATTTGAATTATAACAGCTGTAATTACTGTGTTTGGATTGTGGAAATTTCTTATTCCTGCCTCATTTTGGAAGGTTTTAGGCGTTTCAGTTTCACCCCGAGCTGGGGAGCAATGTCAACATGACCCTGAAAATGCAGCCCTTCTATAGAATTTGGTCAGATGACATGCAGTGTCAAAATTGGTTTACTGATGATGGCTTGGCTTGATCCAGGGTGTAAAGTAAACTACAAATTATTTCACTGTTTCTGAGTCTGCATAACTGACAGGATAACCAGCTAAATGCTGTAAATTTTAAATATTGGGCTCCTTCAACTCTGACAGATGATAGGAACATTTCACACATAAGATTGTACCTGTAGTGTGTTCTTCCATGCCAAATGTAATTTTGTGGGGCAAAGATAACACAAACTGTACATTTGGCCAAATTGTGAATTTTGGGGCTTATTTGCCCACCCATCCCCTCCACTCATCAGGGCCAAATTATGCATAAGAGAGTAAACTTGTGATGTGCCCTTTCATGCCCAGTTTCAGCTCGATCAGTGTCTGCTGTCACCCCTAATGCCTGTGTTGACAAATGGCTGAAAACTGCAAATTTAATGACATTTTGAACTTTGGGAGCTCCTGTACCTACCCCATAACTGATCGCAGCCAAATTGGGCACACAACCGTAATAAACCAGTAATATACTCTAATACGCCAAATTTTAACTTGACCGTTGTAAATTGTCACCATTTCAATGTAAAAAAACACAAATTTGATCAGATTTCCAATTTAGGTTTCCTGTGTACACCCAATTTGTAATTTTGAGTGGAATTCGGGCTTTTTGGTAAGAATTTTTATGGATAACAACTGACATATATGCATGCTTATACTTTTTTGTTACCGGTATATGTAATACTAGTTGAATTTACCCGCCCTCTGGGCGAGTAGTTCAGCTGTCGCTGAACCGTGACCTTGACCTTGCTAACCATACTCCTGGTGTCAACCTAAGTGCCCTTGCCAAGTTTGGTCCAGATCGGCCCAGCAATTTTCATGGCTATAAGGAACATACAGACAGACACGCAGGCACGTAGACAGACATAATGACAAATATAACATAGGTGATTTAAGGCTATTATGAGATTTGTTGTTTAGTCTGAATGTCTTACAATACATTTGGTGTGTATCATGTACAGCTTTTTTGTTAACCATATAAATGTGTATATTGGAGTACTGTAAAACCCTTAATGTTCGCGTGCCCTTTACTTCGCGACCTAGACAAAAACTCGAAATTAAAGGGCACGAATATCGATACTATACCAACTTTAATTGGTATAGTATGTTGTGTTGGATGTGTGTGGTTTAAATTCGCCAAAATAAAAGGTGCCAAAATAATTTCGCATGTTAAGTCGCGAACTTTTAGGGCAGCCAAATTACAGGGTATTATAGTATATTTTGTTAAAACATCATTTAACTTACTTGTAATTAATGCCAATGTGAATAACTTTCAATTTTCTTCAAAATGTGGTGCAACTTGATGGGGTTCTCAGATTAGAAAACAATCACATGACCCTTTTGACCAACTTTCAGTGACCTATATCTCTGTATAATTAGGTCAAATTCACTTCCAAGCAATTTGTGTATATTTTTCAATTTCCTTTAAAATAAGGTGCAGTTTGATAGTGTTTGACAGATAAGTAAAAATGACCAAAGTTGACCTACTATCTGTGACCTTTTGGCCCCTAAGCATACTCATAAGAAGACTCAAATGAATCCTTATTGTGTCAGTTCTACATATATATGCAAGAAAACTATTTCGGCTGGCTGTCTGATGTAGTTGACATCAGCCATCACACTATTACAGGCAAGTTATAGATTTCTTCGCAGCCACTTTGAATTTTGACCCCCAAAAAAATTACCCCAAGGGGGTCTTTCGGGGACTTTTCATATGCTGTTCCCCATTAAATTCTGCATCATATGAGCCATTTTCCAGCTTCATAGAAATTTCAACCGGGTCTAACCCTAAATCTGCTGGACTGAAATATCTTCGCAGTTATTGTTGTCATGTATTACGCTTACGTCACGGATTACTTCAACGTCGGTCTATCTTTGTCTGAAATAAAACGCGTTCTGGAAATCAGACATGGCATCAAGCGATCTGAAAGACAAATTCTGCGAATATTGCATTCTTGCGGCATGTTTCGTCGCAAGCAACGTAGTGATATACTGGACGTTGCCACCTTCGTCGAAGATCAGCTTAACGAATCTGGACAAATGCTTGGTTATAGGACAATGCACCTGACATGTGTGCAAAGTGGGTTAAGTGTTGCACGACACACAGTTTATTCGATAATGGAATTACTTGACCCGTCTGGACTTCACGCGAGACTTCGACGACGCTTGAGGAGACGTCGTTATTTTGTGTCCGGACCTAACCATTGTTGGCATTTGGATGGCAATGACAAGCTAAAACCTTACGGCATATGCATCCATGGCTGTATTGACGGCTATTCTCGTGAAATTGTGTGGCTGAGAGCATATAAAACTAACAATGATCCGAAAGTTATAGCTGGATATTTCTTGGAAGCTGTATGTGAGAAGAATGGATGCCCAAAAGTAATACGTGCAGATCGTGGCACTGAGAATGTTCATGTAGAAATAATGCAGCGTTTGCTACGAAGAAATCACACAGACCAATTCAGTGCAGACCGCAGCTTTCTGTATGGCCGCAGTACAAGTAACCAACGAATCGAGTTTTTCTGGGGCATTGCACGTCGACATTGTCTCCAGTTCTGGATGGATGCATTTGCATCTCTGTCGTTTGAAGGATTTTTCTGTGGTGATGATATTGACAAAGGACTGATACAGTTTTGTTTCACAACCTTAGTTCAGGTGAGGTATGATGTTGCTCGTCATCGTCATCATTATAGGTTAATGTACTTGATCCTGTGTAAGAGGCACAGCTGCAGGTGACACTTACAGATGTGTCTGAGTAACTGCATATTGCTCTGTCAGTTTCATTGCACGTCTTCACCTGCCATGTGGTGAACAAAGATTTATCACAGAGACTTGGTCTGGTTACCAGAGCGATATTGATTACGCTATGTATCCCATTTCCACCATGTTAGCGCGGTGTACGATGCCGTCATGTGTCTGTCTGTCTATCGCAAGCTGGTATTGTACCAAAACGACGAACCATACGATCACACAAACAACCACGCGATTGCCCAGGGATCCTTGTTTCTAACACCGAAGGTCTTGGCATAAATCAAATTGGGTCACCGCAAGGGGGGCGCAAAATGCAGGTAAGTAGGGTAAAGCCAGCGATATTCCACCAATAACGTGTTATTCTCGGTAATGGTGCAACATAGGGACGTGTTACTATAGAAAGCTAATAGGAACTTGTATGCTCTGTATCAAATAGTGACATTAGAAATGACCTTGGGTGACCCAACCCACCCCAATTTTTATGTTTGTGATCTTCCTTATATCTCTGTACATGGGTAGGCTATATGAAGTACTACCCTTGGGATGACATAACGCATATGGTCAGGGACATGCACTCCCTGGTGTTAGATGTTGTTACTTACATGGCTAAAGCCTGTGCTTACTCACAGTATGTCATCAAAGACACTGTCTGTATAGCTGGAAGTGGCTTTCATTTTAGCTACTGTCATGTACAAGTACTGCTTGTTGTTGCTTCATTTGCAGCGTGACCTTGATGACCTTGTAAATGTGTGGAGCGATCACCGTATACGACCTTCACATAACACTGTTGTTCCTGCTGGTCGACCAATAACGTTGTTCTTTTTTCCAGAACTGTACGGTGCAGAGGATGAACTTTGTCCAGTATCTGCAGATGATGTTGCAGCTCTTGTAGATGAATGCACGTTCGCAGACAATATTGTGTGTGACAGTGACCTCTTTGATTTGTGTCATATTATCATGGATGAAAGAAATCTCCAAATGCCTTGCACATGTAACGAAGGTGTTACATTGTACAAACTGCTAAGGCAAACTGTGCACGATCTTCTGTAGTATTGACACTGTGAACATTTCATATTGTTACGTTAATACATGGACAGTGTGGCACCAAAATGTATGTTACTCACCATAGCCTACCTCAGCCTGTTTGACATTTGAAAAAATGGACGACTTATGTCAACCATTACATCTGCGAAAAGTGGAAAAGCCTGAAAAATAACGTGAAAAATTTCTATGAGATGACCTCCCCACAATTTCGACACACAGATATAAAAATAGGTCTCGAGACCGAGACGTCTTCACTGACATTACATCCATGCTTTCAAGTATACGCCTCAATTTACACATCGAATCGCCTACTTCTAAGGGACAGGGAGAGGAAAGGGAAAGGGAGAGGAGGTAGCAAGGTATCATAAGCGTATACATGCACAAACGTTAAACCAGGAATGCTGTTCATCTTGGTAACATATTATGACAATGTGCGATTTGGTGGATCACAATATCACGTAATAGCAACCCTCTAGGTTTCTTTGGGACCAACGAGTTCTCACAACCCACGAATGGACAGCTGGGGCTATGTTACGGACAGTTGGGGGTACGGTGCTAGTTTGATATCCCACCCTTGGATTCTTTCCCACACCTTTTGGGATTGAATGGAAAATGTCCCAAAATTGTGGACCGAAAAACTACACGTGCCGACATTTGGGGTTCATGTGACCAAACGGCTCAACGTAGGGAAATGGGAAAATATAAGTGCAGATGGAGGATCATCGACCTACATTTCGGTATAAAACACGTAAGTCACCCTTAACCCAGTTTCGAGATTCTGTGGCGAGTTCGTTGGGGGGTCACTCGCCCCAGAGCCTCCATTGGTTACAATGGGAAGAGGCTGATATATTGAAGCTCACAGCTCATATGTTGGAAACGGATACGGTTGCAGCACTGAAAATTTGCATGCTGTTAGATTTGGAGCAGATCTTCCAAACTGAAATTCCCGTTTTACATAGTGCTATCCATCAACAGACAGAGTGAACTACCGTTGCTATGGAGTATCACGAATTAGCAGCCCTCTAGTTAAATGAGTTATGCGGTATTTCGACAATTTCCCTCGTCCGGCTGCACTTACTTTCGATTGTTATCCATTTGGTTTTATTAACATTGTAAAGTGCCCCCGAAATGTTACTGATGACAGCGTCACTGTAATTTTTAACATTTTTAATAATAATAATAATAATAATGGGACCTTCACAAAATACGCCTATTTTACAACTTTCTGCCGCAGAAATTCTGTTCTTAAAACAAAGGAATTATAAGTGTTCATTATATTAACAGATATGCACAATAAATCATCTACAGTGATCCCAGATTTTAAATATTTTCCACGGGAAAAACCCCGGCCCCCCGCTTCTAAGGGGGACGCTATGCGGCTTGGCCAAGGGTGCCACTGTTAAGAATGAGTATAGGCCTACAACAAAGCATTGCAGCGATTGTAGAATACATTCATTGTACGTTTTCAAGGGCACCGAAGACAAAAACGAACACCTCTTGAAGTATTCCTGCCAGTCATTTAGAAACTATTGTTGTGTATGTTCGTCCTATGAAAAAGTACATTATTTGTCCAGTCAACACAGTGCACACACATTTAAATTCTTGAAATACTTCGTAGAGAGTTAATTTTTGATTGATTGAGACTCACAGTTTTAGACCTCATTTGGCTGCAACAAATCAATATATATTATATATACACTGTGTCTCAAAAAAGTTTAAAGTATATTACTGAGTAAATATGCCATGGAAAGGTGGTTTACTTTCCCACTTCACCTGTGTAGTGTACGTACCTTACCTTGGGAAACTTTAAAACCCTGAAAATCATGAATTTAGCCTCCAATTGCACATAATGCCAATGCTAAGAAATGTGAAACCATAATTCACAAAAAAACGTTCATGTTTAATAGCCTTATTTTACTCATTTAGCATGCAATTTGCACTTTAAGAACAACGGTAATAAATATTGTTGATTCACGGAGCTGTAGCAGCGCCTTGTTGATGTCTCGCAGTCTGCAGCAGAAGGTTATTGATGCAACCATAAACGAGTGCAGAGAGACTGAGTGCAGGTGTGCGTCCAGATGGAAAACATTTTTAACACTTATTGTGAGCTTCTTATCAATCTGAAAAAGTCATTGACAAATGATGTGTGACTTATGTCGTTTATTCCCAACCAGATGTTCCTTTATGCCTGAGTTTGTGATTTTCAGGATCTTACTTTCTCAAGGTAAGGTATGTACACTAAACAGGTGAGGTGGGAAAATTAAAGCCACCTTTCGATGGCATATTTACTCAGTAATATTAGTACCAAAATTTATTGCAATCGGACAACAACTGTTAAAGCTATTGTTGGTGATTGGGTGGTATACTTTTCTTGAAACACGGTGTATATACACTATGAATCATGAAAGAACTATACTTTTGTCAAATGTTGACTGATTTTTGAAATTATTTCACCAACAGACTAAGCAGTAAATTTCTTACAAAACAGTAACTGCATTTCCAATCACACCTCAAATGCGTCGCCACTCTACCTTGTGAAATGTTTTCTGAAAAATAGCCATGTTTCAGCGGTGAGTAAGCTAACTGCCATGCAACAACTCAACCAGTTGAAAGAGTTGCTTTAAATAATTCAGTGATGTTAGCATCATCTTATTTACTGATGATAAGACACTTATAGTTGGCATAATGAAAACCCACACAATCACTGACTGGACGCATCTGCAGCAATCAAGAATAAACATGTTGCAACAAGATGCCTGCGCACATGATTAACGTTCTGTCAGTCGCTGATGACACTGGTTGGAGTCACGAGTGGTCGACAGTGCACCCGTTTGATACTTATAGGTCACTCACTGAAGGTTAATGAGGCCTACTGTTGTAACATAACGCTGTAACAACAGCGATGCTTGCCATACATCAGATGTCAAGCGATTTCTTAATCTTTCAGCATGACAGTGCCCCGATGCACAGGGCAGCTGAGGCAATCAACTTCTTTTATCCATAACTTTGCCAGCTGTTCATCATTTTGAGAAATTCTTTTAAAACAAATGTGGCTGTAAATTTGTAATGAAATAATAGTCAAAGATCCCGCCACACCTGAATAACGTTGCTCCACTACCTTGTAACGTACTGACAATCACTAGGTTACTGCGTTTTTCGGACATGGATGTTTCCGAAGGTAGTGTAGTACACATTTGAGGTGTGGTGGGATAATGTATTAACACTGCTGGAAATTTACTGCTAAGTCAGTTGTTGAATTAATTTTGACAATCGGTCAACATTTTGCATACGGGCAAGATGCAAAAAAAGGCAGCATGTCATAGCATAAGCACGACCGTTTATCACCGGTTGCCTAAACACCGATACATTGCCTCTTCACTGATAAGCTACCAATATAAACACACATGCGTTCCTATAAGGCTACTGTTGTCTATCAGGGTTCAATATCCCCACAATATAATGGTCATTTCAAAGACCGTCTTCACACATGGCTCCTTTACATTAAATTTCAATGCTTTCCAAATGCTGGAGATTGAATGATGCCATCAGACATTACTTCACAAAATTCCTCATACGAACGCACTACCGGCAGTGTGAGCACAAGTACACATGTGTTCGCTGTTGGGTATTTCTTCATATTAGCAGAGACTGAGTGATTGAAGCTCAAAGTTGGCACTAGTGGAAATCCTAGCGGCGGCTCCCTGTCGGCACCCGTAGCAAAAACAAGTATGTCTTTCGCTCCAATTCTCGAGTCAGCTTCTGCACATGCAGCACAAGTACAGCAAGTACATTCACTGCAATAGTCAGGATAACGTGCAGAACACTTTGTTTGACCCAGGGCTTAAAGTCAGGCGGTATGGGGCGGTATAGCATACCGCCTAGCCAAAATTTGAGCCATGTTCATACCGTCTACGAAAGGCGAAAGGAACGCCTTGAGAACGTACGTAGCGCGTTTTATATGCTGTCGTCATGTGTGTGTCCGTCCGTCTGTCTGTCACAAGCCTGCACTGTACCAAATGGCTACACGCGGTCCGCTTCGCGGCCCAGACCGGACAGACACACACATCCCGGTCCACTTTGTCAGTACCCCAGCCGAAGGCTGTTCGATCAGTATCTTGCTATATCTCAGAAACGGTGCAAGACAGGGACATAGTAACTATGGAAGGCTAATCGGAATTCGTATGCGCACTATCGAACGGCGCTATTTCCAGTGACCTTGGGGTAACCCCTAACTACCCCAATTGCGGGCGTCGAACTTGAAACATGGGTCATGAATAATACCCCGACCACGCTACTTTTAGGGGTGGTTTGTCATGCGAAAGCTAGGACTTGATATAGTCTATCTGTATACACAATTTGATCAATCCAGCTTCATCAATTCCAGAGATGGTTGGTGCCCACCAAAATTTAAATGGTTCACGTGACCTGACCACACCCCTTTCAGGGCGGATTTGTCATCTGTGGGCTAGGACTTGCTACGGTCAACCTGCCTACCAAATTTGAAGTCTTTATCTCTACCCACTACGAAGATACGAAAGGTGATACAAAATGTCGAAAATGGGGTGATTTGAGGTAGTTATGGGTTAGTTAGGTGACCCCGTTGGAATTTCGCCAAGATCTTTGGCGTCAGAAAACCGGAAGACCTGGGCTATACGGAGTTGTTTGCGTGATCCCACGTTTAGTCGTTTTGGTACAGTACCGGCTTGTGACAGACGGACAGACATACCGGTACTCATGACTACAGCATATACCGCGCTGCCATAGCGTCGCGCAGTAAAAACGATACAAAGGGAGGAGAAGGGAATGAAATGGATGGGATGGGGATAGGGGACGGGAAGTGAGGGGAGGGGAATGGATGGGATCGTTGTACGCCAGCTGAGGACCAACCATTTTGTAGATCGCCTGTACACGTCATCCTTTATGTGTACTATTAACGTCAAAAACTTTCTAACAAATAGATTCCATCAAACCAAGGTTGGTACCTCAGTTTCTGAAATCATCAGTTTAATCAGTGTTAAGTTCTAGGGTCAGAGCCTCAGAAGCTTAAGCATTTTCATTAAGTTATAGAGCATGCTTAAAGGGTTGTCAATGTGTTGAGCACATATGTACAAAAAAATAAGTTTTCTGAAATGAAATGCTCAACGGGAACGCAGAGTTCCCAGTAGTTCCAAGATTCTTTTAATGCAGAATAAACACAGGAAGTTATTCGTCATTTAGACAGTCACAAAGGTGCAAATTCACGCCTAAAATGCCCCAAAATACGACCCGGACTCGCTGGGGGATGTAATGAGCTCTGCCAGACCCCCTAGCCGCAATGGGGCCTACTTCTAAGGGAGAGGGAGGGGAGGAAAGGGAGGAGAAGGGAATAAAATGGAGGGGAGGGGAACGGGAAGGGAGGAATGGGGAGGTGGAAATAGGGGAGGGGAGAGAGGGAAGGGAGGGGAGAAGACCATACCGCCTCCATTTGTAAGCCACTTTAAGCCCTGGTTTGACCATAGGTAGGTGTACAATTTTGTTCATATACACAACCATACATAAAATGGCAATTTTTGTGTCTTGGTAAAAAACCGAACTAGGCCTAGTTTTTGTCTGAATAAAACCACAATGCGAGTGCGGACAATTGATTAGAAACACCGACAGTATGAATCTTAGTCAGTGCCACATGTTGGCAAACTATGTAACATTGTGTAATGTGGTGCGTCGTCCTTCTCCTTCATCATGCCCAAATTCCGCAAAACCACGCAACGTGGGTTAGCGTTTGTGCTGACGTTGTATGCCATAGCCCCCCACTAGATGCCCATTATTACCTCACCCCTCATTCCCCAACGGCTCATAGGCATAGCCAGGAATTTGGTCCAGGGGGCCTGGTCATTGAGGCCCGAAGGGCTGAGAAGCGCGGCCCGAAGGGCCGAAAGGGGTGGGGTTCTTGGGGAGGGGATATCAATAGGTCTCTTTAAAATTACTTTGAGTACTTGCTGTTATTGTTATAGGTGAAATAAACTCATTAGTTTCCTCCTAAAGTGCAATTTATCCATTTCATTTTGCCACATGTCAGCAAACAGGCTATACAAAAGGTACAGAATGACAGATATTTGTAGTTAACGTTGCTTAACTTGCATGACGTATGCTATAGTTTGTGACTTTCTATGCAGTATCCTGTGATACCTACTATACTGTCAAGTGCTACTAAACACACACTAATGGGGACCGTTCACAGACAAAGCATATTTACATAGGCCTAGCTAGTGCAGCAACTACCGGTACAAATGGAATCGCGATCAGGCCCACTCCATCAAATGATCTGTATGGTACCATTTCAAGTCGCATTCAATGCGTCATCCGTAACGACATTAACAATAGTAGGCCTAATAGTGACACATTATATAACTTAAATAGGTTTACATCCACTAGTGACCGATGATCAGTAGTGGATGTAAATCTGTATCACTTTTATAATGTGTCACTATTACGCCTACTGTTTTTTGCCTACTCTAGGATGGAGGCTATTGGTTGCGGGTACTTAGACAAAGTACAAACTTATCGACTGATGAAGGCAAAAGCTTTGAGGAAAATATAATACATGTTAACTGTAGCTGCAGCCAGGATTCTCGTGCCCCTCCCACTCCAGCCCACCACCCCCCTCCCGCCGGCTACAGGCCTGATCGCGATTAGGATTTGTCCATCACTGCTCAACGTACCTGGAAGATCCAGCAACCAGTCTCGCCAGTAGGCTAGAATCCTTGCTTCATCCGGTCGTTTAGCACTGCCTTGTGGTGACAAACTCGGCTGGAACAGAGTTGCTATGTTGCTCAAAGTCATTTCAGTATATCCCACGTGTGTGAAGGCAGCACGCCACTCGCCTTGATTACGTTGCATACACCGGAATAGACCTCCAGTTTCCAGTCCCTCTCTCAATCTATTTCACACATTTCTTCCACATTCAAAATATGTGCTGTATAATGTCAGCAATATTTTATCAGCATAAGTCACAACCAAACAACAAGTCGTTGCAGCGTGAGGCCGGTAGTAGCGGCGTATTGATGGGGCTGCGGCATGACCACTGACACTGACAGACGGATGGACAGACAGACACAATAAAGGTCGTTGGGCCGTGTACCACTGACGTGCTACTGTCCAGATAACTGTTAGTGTATCATGTTTCATTTTAAAGATGCATGTTCATGAAATCTGATTGAATTTTACCAAACTGTTTTTTGTGTGGCACAAACGGTTGCTTTTATGCTGACAGTAATTGTTGCAAAATTCCATCCTCGTCAGAAATGGCTTACAAATGTGACAATTTTTAAGCGCCCGCATACGATAGTATGGGGTCCTTTACGGAACGGTGCTGTCCTGCTGTTCGTCCGTCCGTCTGTCACCTTTTTCTGACGATCGACCGTGTGAAACACCGACGGTCGAGTGACCGGCGGACGGATCTTCACCAAACTTGCACACAACGGTCAGCAGGTGGGTCTTCATCTAGGGTGTGCTCAAGGTCAAGGTCAAAGGTCACGAGATATGGACAATTTTGTCGTCCGTCCGTCTGTCTGTCGCCTTTTTTTCTGACGGTCGACCGTGAGAAACACCGACGGTCGAGTGACCGGCGGTTGGCGCGGCGAGATAATTACTTCCGAGAAATTGCGACCGCGGCGGGCGCTTATGCCGAGCTTTGCTACGCCTTGTTATTTACGTTTTGGCCGGTCTCATTCTTGTGCACTGCTGTAAAGGCACAGCGTGAATGGATAAGTGTAATCAACTTTAAGTTGTACTTTTCTCCAATATCGGTTAATATAGACTGGTGTAAAGCTATACCACACTGTATGCAAATCAATGTCTAACTGTTCTCATTATGGCCATCAATGAAAAACAGACACATGACCAAACATCATATCTCACTGTGTGTATGCCGCCGTTAAGCGGCCCACTAGGTAGAACGACAGTGCGCTGCGAACAAGAGCATCACGTTCATCCAAGCTTCTGACTGGGCGCAGTGATCCAAGTACGGTCAGTAAGTCAGCGGCTTCTTCTATTGCGTCGTTACCATCAGAAAGCGAAGTGGACAACTGTATCTTTTACAACAACAGCACAACACACTTCGTTAGGCCTACACTTATTCCACAATCCGTAAGTGCTTAAAAACCATTAAGAACTACGGAAGTTTTGTCTTACAGGCTAACATGGTATAACCTGCCATTCGAAAACGTTTTGCTTAACTGTAAGTTTGTCCACAAAAGCCTGGGCAGTATTGCACAGGCAACGGACAATAGATCCACTACCAGTGAATGATGACTTTTGTTGGCTGGCCAGCAATAATTTTTTGCAGTTAGCCGGCTACACAAAGTTCATGGCTGGCTAGCCATGAGCACAATTATGAATGGGAAGTGGCTAAAATCGGCTATCAATGATGCAGAATGCTCCAAAACCTTTGTAAGCAGACCGTTAATGGTGCTGTATAGCTGAACGATTCACTTTTTACAAAATTCAGCTGAAGTATCAAAAAGGAAAACTGGAAGGCCAGACGGACAGTTTGGTTGTATTGTGCCTACACGGTGTGCCAATAGAAACCCCCCCCCCCCCAACCTGGAAAAAATTCTGTATTTCAGCAATGGTAGCACGGATTTCAAACAAAGTTTCAGACTTTGTAAGTGAATGTTAACACAACATATCTTGCAAATGTTGTTGAAATAACTTATATGGTTCAACAGATTTAAACTTTAAAGTTCACTTTCTAGTGACCATTCCGTTACTCATTGAATATATGTGCAAATAACAAATCAAACTTTGCACTGCTTTTTTCAACAGTTCAAATATGTCAGTGATGAATGTCAGCTGCCCACTAAGTATTTAAACAGGGTGTGCAAATGTCCAGCAGCTGCAGCAACACACGATCAAAGTCAGTTGTAAAATGATAGGATTACGTCATCAATGAATTCCTGTGGAAAATCAATCCATATCGTCAAAGAAGCAGTCGAAAGCTCGGCAGTCGACATTGTTGGTCGGCTCTGGCGCGTACCTCTGATAGCGTCGTTCCACCAATGCGGCCCATACATGGTAATCCATTGGCATATCCATGTGATGCATTTGCGGTTTTTTTATGTCAGAGTCACAGTTTAATTACTCACTCACTTAGAGAAGTGTACTTTGAAGTTCAAATACTTGTAAATTTTAAATTAAGCCAAATATTGCAACGAAATTATCCGTACTACGGCCTGAATCCTCTGTAGAATCAGTCAATTTCGTGAGGAAATCTACTGCGATTATGGATACATAGAATGTTTCCTAAGGGGTCATTTTTTATTGGCGCACCCTGTATATTACTGCTTGTAGCCATATTTAGTCGGCTAAGATCAGTAAAACATGACGTTTATGGGTAATCAAACATTTGGCTGGTTAGCCATGACTAACATTGTTTTGATGCTGGCTATGACCAAAGCCGTAAATGGTGACGGCTAATGGTGTACCAGAAAATGTGTGCAAATATATGTTGCATTCACAATATGCCAGATTCTACGGAAATAATGTGGTTATACTCAATGATTGTATTAATGAAGTCCACGAGTATCTGTTCAGGCTCGATACTTACGGAAGTCTTTTTAATTACATCACAGTCATGTGTTTAGCATATCAGTGCAGAAAACATGCCAACGACGCACACATCTTGCACAGTTTCCATCAGCTAAACAGCTACAAACTTAAACTAGAGAGCTTGCGCTAACTTTACAATGGCGTAGCTGTTTACTTACTTACTTAGCGACATGTGCCACGCTCCCAGTGGCCATGCCCCCAGTGACCACGCCCCAGTGGCCACTTGCACAGTTATTCGTGATGAATCGGTAAAACGCGACGTTTTGGGGGCCGTGGCTTACTTACTTACTTACTGACTGGCCCCGGAGCCCGCACGGGGCGCTATAATGCAGTAAAATATTTCGAGAACCGTTCTAACTACAGAATTTTGAAACTGACAATATGTGCCTGGTGTTACCTTTTGCAAAGCAGACTTGACATCAACATTACAGATTTCGTCCATGTGTACAGCTGGATTTACATCGATATCTGGCGTACCCATGAGCACATCATAACACAAGGTTGATATACACATTGGTGCAGATCCACCATGCAATAGTGCCACAGCAATGCCTTTACCAGCATCCACATATAGTCGTTTCTCCAGACCTACAAAAACGCAAAGCAGTAAAACAATCGGAAAACTTTACAGCAGCAGTCCGAGATTACAAAAGAGATATTCACATCACCACATCATGCATGCGCATTCATGTAGTGTACTGCAGAACAAAATTTGCGTAATAAGTAACTTGACTACTCCAGATGTCTTATTAAAGGTTTGCAAACTGTCAACCAATGTCAATGTACAACACAGCATATGAATAAACAGCAGATGTGCTTATATCAAACAGGGTTGGCAAGTTTTTGCCGCGGGCGGTTTAAACCGTCCTGGCAGAAACAGGTTTAAACCATTTCTGCCAGAGTATATGACAAAAATGCAAAACTGACAGGGATTTATAATCATCCTGTGTAATGAGTGCATATAATAGGCAACTGACATGAACTGAGGCTATTGTCGGACCGCAGGTAGTATTAAAACTGAACTTATTGTCGACATTGTCTAATTACTATAGCTTTCAGGCTTACTTTTGACTGGGTGTTGTGTTCAGGCTTTAAAATGCAAACAATTTTTATCTTAGCTTCACGGTCACAGAAGAACAGTTGTGTTTGATTTCAGTTTTCACTTTTCAGTGACTGACATTTTAAAATAAAACTTACAGTGGTTGTTACTATTATTAATTATTACAAGTCTGAATATCACAGCAAGTCAGCAACACAAAGTTGACATTAGGTCACGACACAAATCGCAATGGCATGCTTGCGTTAACAAAATATATAGACTTTTAGTTATTTCCAGTTTAAACCGGTTTAAACTGAACCGGTTTAAACCACATGTGTGGCAGAAACAGGCTTTTGCCTGTAGAAACCCAACCCTGATATCAAGACAAGAACTAGTCTTCGACCGACTACCGGCAATCGGCAGATTGCTAAGCACCGATGACTGGCCGACCGATAATGAGTTTATGCCTTATCAGTGCACTGTACTTGTAACATTATTACGGTACACTCTTGCATTGTTCGTCATCAATGTAAACCACAAATGTTACAAGTGCATAAATACCGATTGTAGACAATGCCAACTGTTTTCCATTTGCAGGTCCTTCAAATAGGCCACTTGTGAATATCTCGAGAAGAAGTAGTCGCAGAAATTCCCGTGTCGGCCCGCCACTGTCAATTGAACCTTCTGCTACATTGGCCGAATCGACAAACAGTACATCAATGCGCTTGAAGGGATCAAAGCACTTTCGATTTACACCACGTCGGAAGCCATTCAACACATCACATCGTGTAACATTAAACACAGTAGACTCCTGTGTAATGATCTGTCGCTGTAAAGCAGCAAGCTGGCTTTTCCAGTCTCTGTAACGGAGCACAACAAAATACAGAAAATACACACATTTAGCGGGAAACATGTACGACATTTCAGATTGCTTCCAAAGCTACTTGTACTGCTTTGTTTCAAAATCCAAATGCATCCTTGACATGCAATGCACAGCAATCACTCTTTTTAACTGTACAACAGTTACAGCCCCTCACAGTTCCAAAGTGGCAGCAAGTCATGGTCGAGCTGTTCTTTACAATATATCGGCTACTTAGCGAAATAATGAAACATTGCCTTATCACATGATAATTTCTTAACCAATATTCGTTTAACAACCAGACTCGGAAAGCGATATATGCACGGCGGTAAAAATGGAGCAGCAGTCTGTGTAGCAAATTTTTGTAGCAGAAGAACACGTGAAAGCAACAGACTATGCCCATAGGAGCTTCTAATAAGCCATGGATGACAGGAAATATGTTAAGTACCAGCAAGAACACAACTTACGACAGTTCCGGCTGAGAATAATCCAGACTGTTTTCTATTGCCAACTGCACACCAGTGTGTTCGTCTTCAGAGTTACTGTGCAAACACATCAAACGAACAATAACTTGGTAGCACTGCAAAGTCCCTTCAGTGCAAATCATATTGCAGTGAAAGAAACTGAAAGACGTCAAAATTTCCCACCAAGAGCGTATGGCCCTGATGGCCACCATGACGTGTACCTCCTTGTAACAAGAAGACTCCAACTCAACATTATTCATCCATTAAAATTACTTGCTTTCCTTACAGCTTAACCATTTGACTTACAAGCCCTATGTGTCTCTAACCAGGAGTGTTCAGCTTCACGATAAGCTACGTCAAATAGGAGTAGTACAGTTATCAGAAGCGCAGCAGATCTTCTTGTGTATGTCACCGAGCAACAGACTATAGAAGCTGCGACGTACACGAGATCAACTCCTCAAGCAGTGATAATGGGAACACACCAGTGCTGAAAGATATGTTTGCCACGCTTATGAATGGTGCCCTTCAATCGACAGTCGATGTTTCCATAGTTATAGTTGACATAGGCAAACTGTCCTGTAAATGTGAAATGTCTAGTACTTTTCATTTCTGAGTTGCAGGTGGGAATGGGACAGATGGACAGACAGATGGATGGGGTGCAACACTTACGTGGCCTCCTCGGAGGGATGGCCACATACCATACCATACCATACTTGTGGGTGGCTTTCGCCAGCGCTGACGCCACACAGACGGGGGCCCATTTCGCCATAAACCCAACCGGATGGAACCATAGGGGGTTGGAAACCGGTACATGATGTGTGCATGCGTGCATGACTGTAGGGAAAAGGACAGTGGGAGAGCTGTGAGAGGTTTTAAACATATATTTAACGTGGCTGTATTCTCACCCTCCCACCCGCTGACAATATGATCTGCCAGCCATGTTCGTAGTTGGTGAGAAGTCCACAAATAGCAATCAACTACCTCCAAATTAGCTGCTATAGATGGTCACAGTTTAACACGAGGACAAAATCCAAGCCCTCTGTCTGCCCGAGAACAGAATCTCCATAGATGCGATTTTTAAGAACGATGCTAACTAATGCCATTTGTCGGGACTGAACCCGAGGTCTGTACATCAGCCTCATCGTTCACACATCAATGGCCATTGAGCGTACGCGCTGAACCCAGGGCGCCCAGCATTCCTATATTTCCTAAATTTTTGAGTGTTCCTATAATTTTCCTATATTTTGATGAAATTCGTATATTTTCCTATATTATTTTTACACCTACGGAATGTCGCGACGCACACATGTTGCGCCGCTCGTCGTATGCAAAAATGCATATTGTAAACATTAAAAACTGATATGTTTTGGTACTTCTTACAGCTCAGCAGCTAATCAGTGAACAACCTTTCGTAGTTTGCTTAGTTCCTGTGACCAGTGTTTTCAGACTGGTTGACTGGCACACTCTCGGACGAACGTTGGGGTCCGAGAGACGATAAAATCGTTCAATTTGCATCACATTATTTCCTATATTTTCCTATATTTCACCTCAAATATTCCTGGATTTTTTACTACATTTTGTCCTTCAGAATTCCTATATTCCTATTTTTTTGTCAAAAAAAGTCACTGGGCACCCTGGCTCAACCACCGAGGCAGACGGAGGGCACATAACAAAGTAGAAATAACTTAAAGCATACAAAACGGAGTAAATACTGGGATGATCGAACAACAGTAACTAAACATACTCAGAACTACAGTACATTTCCACTGTTACATTGTTGCTGCAGGAAGAAAGCGCATCTTCATGAAGTATATGTGATGAAGCACCAGCCTGAAATTATACGCATTTAGCTGTTCAGTATTAGGAATAAAGATGTACCGAATAGTGATTTTTGTATTATTCGGCCGAATACGAATATTCGGCGAACACGAATATTCGGCTTTTCTAAGTGGACGAATACGAATACTGAATTGGCACTGCATCGTCACTTTCCGTGACTCTGAAGTATTTCCAGACGCTGCTGTGTTTCTCCATAGCCTATTACTGTACATTAGAACTTTTTATTGTCATTTAATTTAAGATTTATTCAGTCCACAACATAACAAAACACAAAAAAAACAACGTACTGCGTGACTTCCGGTTGCGATTTTGTAATTACTGGAGGTGTGCAATCATCAAATATTGAAATTTCATATTGGAAAATTTCGTATTTTTAGCAGAATACGAAAACTCATATAGTTGCTACTATTCGACTGAATATGAATATTAAACGAATATTCGGTACAGCTGTAATTAGGAAATATAACTGTCAGTGTTAATTTAGAAAAACATGCAGACTATGTTTTGAGACACAAGCAACATGTTCATGAACTATAATGTGCAAGTGCTCATGCAAATCCTCAGTTACCGAGAATACTAATGTCAAAAGTTCTGTTGAAGTGGCTGATTGGAACTGTAAGTCTGTGACTTAGTTCCCTAAGCCCTATATACAACTAGATAATGGCATCCGTGTCTTTGGTAACCGTCGCTTCTAGGCCCAATTTTCACACCCGTAATGACTACGGTACTCAGCCATGCCAACATCCATTTTCATTCATTCATGTCTGAAGCTGGCCAATTAATGTCATGGATATGGAGGGGACCAAAATTCCAAATCAATGGGGGACCACGTAGGCCGTAACGAGGCAGTGGGGGCGGGGTTAAGGGGGTCATACACAGGCAAAGAACCGATCAACATCTACCTACCATATGAATATGAACTGCCGACATCAAATTGTTCCAATTTCTCTAGCAGTTGCCCCATTTCCGTGGGTCGGGTGTAAACATTTCGCCGCTATGGGGGGAATGAACCACAGTGCCCCTATATAGTTTTCGAACCTCATAATATCCTGGAAACAAACAGATCTAGTCCGCTCACACCAGTCGCCATGAAAACTATGGAATGGCTTTATCCTGTTCGACAAAAAAATGCAACATACCAACTGTGGTGACGGACGAGCAGAAGAGTTGTTTGCACCGACTTGCTGGTGGTTCACAAATAGAGGTGTCTGCTTTTGCATGCGTAAGGAAACCTGTGGCACACATCCAGCACAGATCGAGTTAATGCCAAGTTACGAATAGGCTGCGTTGTTTTATTCACCGGTTGATTTCACCGATGCATCAGACGTGCATCACTGTAATGCAGGTCTGATGCATCAGTGAATCAACCGGTGAATAAAACAACGCAGCCATACTGAAGAACATGTTGACATTGTAGTGATGCAACTTTCAATGTCGAATAATTCCTTGAAATTAGTAAGACTAGAGAGCTTGCGCTTACTTTCCAAAAGCGTAGCTGTGAAAACGCTTTCAAAACAGTTTTGCGTTACTTATTTATTGATGAGCACCATAACTTCATGACTGATCGACCGATCCAATGCGATGTCCGCACGCCGCAGGGGCCGCACATGACTTTGCTGACATTTCGTAATGACTCAGCAGAAATCAACATTTTCGGGTGGGGCGGCGGCACAGGGGGGGGGGGCTATGACCCTGAAATTCGAACTCGTGCAAGATTTAGCGACAATGCACCTACCCATCAAGTTTCGTCATCCTAAGTTTACTCGTTCAGAAGTTATCGTGTTCACAAACAAACAAACAAACATCCAAAGACACGCCGCTGAAAACATCCAACGTTCTTCGCTTCGCTGTGCCATTGTATAAACAGAACATAATATGCGTCCATGTAAGGTGTCAGGCCTGTGACTGAAATGTCGCGGGTTCGACTCCAGGCCACAGCACTGCAGGTAGTGGCGGTGGTAAGCTGCTTACACGCCACGGGCCCAGTGGGACGTGACGACTTGAATGGTTTACAGCAGTGCCAACCACTATGTATCAGTCATGGGCCGACTGTTTACTCGCCATTCTGTTTGTCTGGACAACTCAGTCTTCCATCCCTCATGGGTTGGTAAAGGAGTACCAGCTTTGGCTGATAAGGGAAAGGGAGCTACGGTTAATCCCGTTTGCGGATAAATGCATGGGTGTGCATGTGACACTATGAGATCCGTAGACGATGCATGCCATATCTGGACAGCTTCTGGAGTGAAGTTTCATTAAGAGGTGTGAGACAAAAGTAAAGTGGGTCAGCTACATATTTAACTCATAAAAAGTTAAATAAACTGTAATGCAGGAAAGCACACGGACGAACTACGCCTACACTAACACAGCCGAAAATTTGAAACTCACTGTTGGTGTTCCCAGATCTGCAAAAGTACACGCATTCTCACCCTGCACAGAAACGTATCACAATAATGTGACTTTCCTTATCACAATGCTTCTGTGCACATGTAATATGAAAAAATGGAAATGCTTTGAGGAATCGTGATGCTTAATTACCACAATATATTGAATTAAGTCACTTAAGTGTTATGACTAGTAGTACTAAATCAATTTAGCGGCCTCTTTTCCCGGACAACCTCGGTAAGCCAGCACCAGAAAGGTAAACATTTCTGGTTTTTAATGGAGCAAGAGATGATACGGTGTCAGTGGCATCAGGTGGACCATACACAGATTATTTGCACCTCACCCCAAGATCTTTGGCGTCAGAAAACCAGAAGACCTGGGCTATCATACGGAGTTGTTTGCGTGATCCCACGTTTAGTCGTTTTGGTACAGTACCGGCTTGTGACAGACGGACAGACATACCGGTACTCATGACTACAGCATATACCGCGCTGCCATAGCATCGCGCAGTAAAAACGATACAAAGGGAGGAGAAGGGAATGAAATGGATGGGATGGGGATAGGGGACGGGAAGTGAGGGGAGGGGAATGGATGGGATCGTTGTACGCCAGCTGAGGACCAACCATTTTGTAGATCGCCTGTACACGTCATCCTTTATGTGTACTTTGCAGAAATCATTTTCCCTGACTTTTCCCTGACTTTCCAGTTCCAAATGAATCATTTTCCCTGACTAATTTCTTCGTGCAAAATCGCTATGATGTATAATTCTACAACAACATTTGGTGACCCTGTAATGTAATGCAACAAAAAGTAGGTACCTATGTTGCTTGCAGTTTGTGCTTCCAAAGTCAATGTAGTAAAAAGTGAAAACGAAATCTCTGATGATGCTGTTTTGTGCTGGAGAACTGAACTGATGAACTATTTACAGTATGTACAGTTTGTAACGTTCAAGTTTGAGTTACATTTGCTTTATGACAAGCTGTTGTGCGTCAATGTCTTTTAACAGCTTGTCTACCTCCTTCTGCTTCTCTTCGGCAGATCTTTTAAATTTTAAATTCCCTGACTTTCCCTGACTCTCTCAGTTTTCCCTGACTTTCCCTGACTTAATAATTTTCCCTGACTTTCCCCGACTTCCCCTGACCGTAGGAACCCTGTATAATAACGGCTTATGGGCACCCAGGGGCGTCTACGTCATATTAGCAATGAAGCAGCTTGCTTCATTCGCAAAGCTGGAGGGGAATTTTAAAATGATGCAGTTTTTGATTCTTGGGGGGGAAACTAAAAACACACAACGTAAACAAACCAGAGTGAAATATATACCTGTAATGCTGTTACTGTGAATAATTAAGTTAATCTCTGTTAATGGCCTTGTTGACTAAGTCAACATTCAACAATTAAACAGTAACAGGTTTAAGTTAATTAAATTTAATGAAGCAAATGTACGGTAATAAAAAATTTTGCTCCAAGTAATGTTTGTTGTCAACTTATGTGATGGCAAATTCATTTGTGGTCGCACTCGCATCTTGCAGTCGAGTATTATGCAGTATAATACTCGACTGCAAGATGCGAGTGCGATTTATACAGAAAGACTTTGACAACGGCCTTCAGTTTTATATTGTCCATGAGGACTCCAGAGCTGAAACGACAGTGACCGGATGAACAGTTGAACACTTGCACGGTGCACCGCTTTACTTCTGTCACCTCGATGTTGAAACTTCTCCCTGTCGGCTGTTAGCTTGACCTTGACTCGACCGCTTGACGACGTTTGACGTGACCACTGCACGTCTGCACTGGCCATAAAAATAGGCCTATCTTATGACTCAGTGTCAGAGGACTGTGTACTGTTTCTGCATGAAATTTGGTAAGTTGATTCTCAGGAAAATCATTAAAATTGTTGCCACCAGATGTCATATTTTGAAGCTAAAATGCACCAAATTCGACTAATTACCGGCCGACAGCGCCGACGGGACCTGGCCCGTTCTACGAAGTAATCGTAGTAATCGTATCGGTATCGGCCGTTGTGTATACTCGAATACTCGTATCGGATCGTATCGGTTCATGCCCGTATCGTCCGTTCTCTATTTGCTAATCATTTGCACCTCACTCCAGACATATAAGCACTCCAACACCTCAACAATTAGAGGCTGCAGGCAGTTCGTGTTGCCCGAACAACAGTGCAGAAGCACTGAGTACTAACAGAAGTGGTATAATATGTATGACACTGGCAGTACAACATATTAGCAACATAGTGCTTTCAGACAATGAAGTGAACAGAAATAACCAATGTAGTAGCATTGGTGTAAGAAACATCCACAATCCAGTAAGACAATAACTAAATCACAAACAGGTGTGCAACTTACAGTGGCAGTATCAACAGAATTGAAATCATCCTCACTGACATCTTCCTCCACTGACGCTCTGGTGACAGTCGCAGTGGCACGTCTTGTTGTACACAGGTAAACTCTGACTTTGCCATTGCTCATCTTGTTCTGCTCATGCAAGTCAGCAACTGTCACAGTGTCACTCATAATGGACTGCTTAAAGTCGCACATGTCGAAATTGAACTCTCGATCATTTCCGTATTTGCAATTCCCATTGGAGAAAAACAAACTTTTGGCAGTTTCCATCAGATCCCGTTTGGTCGCCAACTTCGATGTCGACACAATGCGTGTGCCACCACCATTTCGTGTGCGCACCTGTTTGACATTCATTAATGTGTCTCCGTGCAGCCAACCAATTTCTATTCGTCTGCTGGATTTCATGCCATTGTTATTCCCATAAAGTGATTGCCTGTGATTGGTAACATGCAGTTTGCCTTCGTCACATTCGTCGCCTGCTTCAATATGGTGCTCAGAAGAGCGTTTTCGTGCATCAAGCTTGGCTCGAAGTTTGGATAAGAGCGCTTCCTTCCTATCACCGGTACGGTGCACTTGGGGTCTGCTTTTTCTTTTACAAAATTCTTTAACAGCAACTCGGTCACCAACGACGAAGTATTTGCTTAAGTCGCTATCCGGCATAGCAGCTATGACTGCAATATCCAGCTGCAATAAAACAACACGTTATATGCACATTCTAAATCTGCACAACTATCCCAATACACGAAGCAGTACAACATAACATTTGCAAATTTGTGTCGCAAACAAACTGCAAAGTAAACCACGGTCATTTTAAACCGGTATAAGCGTTTCAGGCACAAGCAGGTTTCTGCCAGTGTTTGTGAAACATACTAAGTGCAATAATATAAGATACAAATTCGTTCAAAAGGGATGGCATTATCTAAGTGTTATTTTCTCTCTGTGTCTATCTCTTCAAGTACCCTATGCGGCCACCGGGGCCTAATGCACCATAGAAACATTGTAGATTTTGGCATTAGGTAGATTGTTCGTGTGTTTACCTTATATCTTGCTTTTTTTGCTTCTTATAACTTGCTTCCCTTTTATCTTGCTTATACTGCCTTTCTTATTTACTTCTCGTTCATCTTTTCCTTTGACAGTAGTCCTGATCTGTTTCCAGGCTGGATGTCGTAAGAGGTGACTAAACCTGGGTTTTTAGTTTGTTGGGTTTATTAGCCGCCGGCACTTGCATGCCTAGGCTTATGTTTTGGCACAGTTCTATTCTCTTTTTTTTCTTGACGGATAATCTCTGCGGTCCCTCGATGGATCTTTACCAAATTTTAACACATGACGTCTATCTAGTGCAATTTGAAACATTAGGTGAGAAATCACGGGTATCCCCTCTCCTTACAATTTTAGGGGCGAAAAACTGTCATTTTTGACCCCTATTTTGACTTAACATCTCCACTGCTCACAGGGCTTTGTTGCTCAAGAATCTGTCAATGCCACGTGACAGTACCTTCCAAGTGCTATACAATGCTGTCTTCATTTCAACTCTACACCATGGAGTTAGAAAGGTTTCAAACAGCAAAAGTGACCTTCAAGGTCATTCAAGGGTATTGCAATGCTGCCATTCGATAGGCCGCATACGATTACCTATTAGTCTTCCATTGCAACTATGTCTCTATCACGCACCGTTTCCGAGATATTACCACATTTACAGTGTACGCAACTAGCTGTGACCTTGACAAGTCCTTCATTTTAGGAAAGATAGTTGAAATTACAAAACAACTGCGATTTCCGGTTCATGTGTAAACATATCGTACATAATACACGCTGTATTTCCCAAGTTATGTGAGACAGAAAGGTTTCAAACAGCAACAGTGACCTTCAAGGTCCCTAAAGCGAGTGAGTGAGTGAGTGTGTAGTTTCTTAACGGCACATCAGCACAAGAAGGCTATTTAGTGCCATTCAAGGTTTATATGATGGGTATGATATGAAATTTGACGTCTCTATCTCTACCCACTATGAAGAAAAGAAAAGGGGTAGAAAATTAGGAAAATTGGGTGGTTTGGGGCAGTTAGGGGTCACTCAAGGTCACTGAAAATGGCACCATTCCATAGTAACTATGCCCCTATCTTGCACCGTTTATGAGATATAGTGAGATATAGGTCGAAAATCGCCGATCTGAACCTACCCCACCTCTGTTTGGTGCCCCCGTTAGTGGTGACCCCGTTGGAATTTCGCGGATATTTGTTGGCACCAGAAAACTAGAGTACCCGGGCTATGGTATGGATTTGTTTGCGTGATTCTATGTTTAGCCGTTTTGGTACAATACCGGCTTGTAACAGACAGACGGACGGACGGACGGACAGACAGACAGGCACACGACGACAGCATATACCCATTATACTGCGCTAGCATAGCGTCGTGCGGTAAAAAAAATTAAGGACTTTCAAGGACTGGCAAGAGCCCTGTAAGGGGCAGACGACCGTGACATCCCGTGTCAAGGGTTTGCCCGCCTGCCACGGAATCAATGTCAGTCCATCAGGTCGCTTCCCGTCTGACCATGACATTAATTTGGTCGAAGAAATTGGCTGTCTATTTCTCGACCACAACCTTGTTAACCACAAACTGTGATATTTATTTAAATGACTGGTTGCCATCATTGTTACTGAAGACTGGCATGTTTGAATGTTCATATGATCTGTGGGTTTGTGCCATCAAACGTTTTGTGTACATTACAGCGGTGACTGACTGTTGATACAGGCCTACCAGTAATGATCTGAGATGTATTATACTATGCTGTTCCATTCAAAATATGCTTATACCCCCTAAGGTATAGTACCTGGTACTGACTCCAAGATATAGCCCCAGAAATTAACATTACTGAATCATTCAGTCATATTTTCGCACTATCCACCATGGCTCCTATGAGTACAACACATCTCACACTGTGAGTCTGCAAGTGCCACAGAGCTGCAAAAATTATCAATATACAGTGACATTCATCGCCTCTGCTAGTCACAACTAGAAAGCTAAGTATGTGCAACAACACATCAGGGGCGGTTCTTTAGAGAGGCCAAGGGGACATCCCCTCCCCAATCAGATGCCTGGCCTCCCAATCAGATGTTCAAGAGCATCACTGGCAGGCTGATTTCGATTTTTTTTCGTGCTTTTGCACGTTGTTTGTGTTAATTTTAGTGAAATTTGGCTGCTTTCAGCACAAATAATTAGTAATAATATGACATCAATAAGTAGGTGACACAGCTGATAACGCTTAATTGGGAGACATGAACCAAAACTTTCATGTGTGTGAGAGCCCCCTCCCCCCCATCTTAATCTACGCCCCCCCCAGTTGCCCACAAAATGGAAAT
>Ga0209149_1000137_pt1 | contig 30988 bp, 10 predicted proteins | sample WorMetTyACAVOLI2_FD_187423 | JGI IMG/M metagenome (GOLD analysis project Ga0209149, IMG submission 187423) | Marine gutless worms symbiont microbial communities from Max Planck institute for Marine Microbiology, Germany - Olavius algarvensis... ... | reverse complement strand
GACCGTCAGTCGCCGTACGGGACTAATTTTTTCTGTTTATTTTTTGGTTTTGTTTTGTAATTATGTCATGAATTGCCAGTCAAGTCACAGATTTACCATTGCCTTGTTTCATTCCAGCGTTTCTGGTCATGTTAAGTGGGAGAATATGAGACTTTTTTTTGTTACTGTAGGCCTCTGCAATAAATTTGCTTCTACACTATAGTTCCACAATGCTAGAGAGCTGTCGCTGTTTATGCTGTGTTTAGAGTAATGATTGCGGCAAAGAAGTTTGTGGCACCAGGCAAGAGGAAGATGCACTTTGCCGTTTCAGATGCTGATGGCTTCAGTGCAGAGTTGAATAATCTCGGCCTCAGTTATGTCAACGACACACCTGTCGTAGTTGCACATGACTTGTCTGAAAGACGTTACGTTATGCAGCAGCCACTCACGTATGTTCTTGTTGCATATATTTATGTGTTTCCATTTATTATCGCTCACAGAATCTCTAACCCTACTATCCGGCTTCCGGGCTTCAATCTCGGTCGTTCAACATGGTCTATGTTAAACCGCTTCTGTACCGTACACGGCTGTTGTGCTGCTAATCTCCACAAATGGCACATGGCATCATCAGATAGGTGTTAATGTGGCGGTGTACAGACGATGAGTCACACCGTAATTGTAATTCTGTCCTTTCGGACTACCAGCATCCACAGTCAACATCCTTTAAAGAGTCCAAAATGCCGCTGCTCGCCTCATCTGTAATCTGAAACCATGTGAACATGTCGCAGCGTCGCTTAAGCAGCTTCACTGGTTACCAGTGAAACAACGAGTGCAGTACAAACTGTGCATGATTATGTACACTATCCACTTCGGCTTAGCTCCGTTGTACATCACCGAACTCGTGAGTACTGTAGCTGCTCAGACGTCACGTCCTGGATTGTGCTCTGCTGATACGACAAACTACGTTCAACCACGGACACGTACGAAGTTTGGAGAATGCGCCTTTTCATATGCTGGCCCAGCAGTCTGGAACTTGCTACCAGATGATTTACGTCGAACACCAACGATAAACAGTTTCAAACGCAAGCTCAAGACTTACCTTTCATCTCTGCTTTCAGTTGATTTTATTTTTCATTTTCTTATTACGAATTACATATTTTGACATTTGTACTGCACCGATGTTCTTATTTTTGTAACCGGCACACTATAAATTATTTATGATATGATACATGATATCGAAGAGTTTTGTTCCGCTAACCAGATTTGATGGTGATCTGCTTTGGCTTCACTCAGCTGATGACTGTGCAGTCACGTGGCTGCAGAATGTCGTGGTAAAAGCACTTGCTTAATGAACAGAATCAAGCAGTTCTCATTTTCTTTCTCTTTGTGTCCTCTAGTTGCCTGATTTCAATTCTTTTCATGTCTTCGGACAGGTGACACCAACTAGCGACTTTTCACTTAGGCCATATTTGTTGTCCAGATATGTACAGCACATTGAAAAGAAAGTTGAATATTATTTGGCATGATGCAGATATGCAGCATGTTAATGTAGATGATGTGGATGTGGTTCAGCTTTTGTGCACCTGAACAGCAGATACTATCCACATTACACTCACTGTATGTGATGCCACAAATGCTGACATTATTTTATGTTAAGTGACCTTTCTTTTCCTTTGGGAAGGTACGACGTCATCCAGGTGCTTATAGCTGCTGCCCCAGTGCCAACGCAGACATTATACACTTCATGGCATAGTGAAGTAAAAAATCTAATAATGAAAATTGAACAGCAAATTTAAGTTCAAATGAGTTCTATGGCCAGACATAAATATGTACGGCTGTCACTTTATATTACATTTTGTGTTGTGTTTATTTCATTTTTTGCAGTTAGGTCTTTTGATAGGTGTTGATTATTTGTAAGTTATGTTAACAGATTTTGTTTTTATCTGATCTTATTAACAATGCTTTAGTATTGTATTATTACACTAATTATGAATTGTGTTTCTCATACAGACTACAGTCTGAGTTAATACTATATAAAACAAGAAGCTCCGCTGAAACTTTGTATCGTTTTAGAATTTTCAAAAGTTAATTCTGTATGACAGTTGAGAATAGTAATCTGTGAAACTGAAAGGCTTTGTTTGGTGTTACTGTGATGGTCAAGTGCTGTTCTTGGTCAGATGGTCACACTGGGCTGACGACATCTGTAGTATGACGATGAAATGGCAGTCTAGCATTAGGTTAGGTTGTGGGGGAAGTACCCTTATGTTGGAGAGACAGTGTAGCATGCTTCCTGTCTCCATTTCAATTCTGCACAACTGTGACAGACAAACAGACAGATGGTCAGAATTGCCATAACATACACTTCGCTTGCTTGCAGTGCATCTTGTGGTAAAAAATATTAGTGCGAAAATAAAACATTTATATTGTTATACTTTAAACAAACTTTCAATTATTAATGAGTGAGTGGGAATGCATTGGACGTATTATGTTGTGTATGCGATGTAGCGTGGATAACTTGGAACAATTTGTTGAACAGCTGCTCATTGGTAAACTTCATCCATATGTCAGATCAGCTCCTGTGCCGCAGACAGACGATGGACTTATTAAAGTATTATTATTGTTTTTCTCTGTTTGCTGAAGCTAATTTCTACTTGCATAAATTTATTACTGATTTATTAACTTCAAACTTGTAACTTAACATTTATAATACCAGCAATAATTGTTGTAACTTTCCAGGAAAATCAGTGTACACCGTGTCAGAATAAAAAAAGAAACCGACAGTATTTTGTCCATAATTTTGACAGATTTAGACAACTTTTCATAACATTTGGCACAAATCATACTCACATTCTGGGTGACTGAAAATTGTAAAAAGTCGCATCAATACCAGCACCACACTTTGTAATGATGACGTAATTGTGACGTCATTGAAAAATGCCGTCTTCGCAAGAAGAAATAAAAACGCCAGAATTCATTCCACCTCTGTGTACTGTGGCCTCCAAATTTGCCGGATTTAAATCCAGTTGGCTCTGGCGCACTGCAAGAGAAGGTGTACAAAACATGCATGATTGATCTTGACGAACTCAAGCACCACATAAGAACTGACTGGGCTAAGCTGGATCATGCCGTCATTGCAGCTACTGTGCATCAGTGGCATCATCATCTTTCAGCATGCATCAAGGCTGGCGGCAGTCATTTCTAAGACGGTTTTTGATGACGACATCGTGTTTTCAACAATAACTGCAACCTTTCTTGCTGTTATTGACCAGTCGAACAGCTGCATGCTAATTGGCCAGTTTGGTTTAATTGCAGTTGTCAGTTATGACTTTGTGCTTTGCAATACATGGCAGTTGTCTAATTCGCAAGGTAAAGTAGCGACATAGATTAAGTAAGGCGGACTTTTGTTGTGTTAGTAGTTTCACATTACCTTCGTGATATTCCTTGCAAAAAGTTATGACTATATTTGAATTTGTCAAAGTTATGCCCAAAGTACTTTTGGTCCATTTTTTCTGGGACACGGTGTATATATAATATCAGTAAAATATACATCTCCTGTTAGCATTTGAACAGAAATGATTAGAGGTCATTGCAGATAATAGAACATGATTGCTATCTGTTTAGTGTTTGCTATTAACGTTTTTAAAAAGATAGAAATTTGAGAAGTTTACTAGTCTGGTATTGATATTTTTTTTCTTTACTGCTATTACTTGAAGAGGTCACTGATACAATCTAAGCTTGCTATAGGCATGTAAATAGTTTCTAGTTTTATTATTTCTGCATGTCCAGTTTGTGTGATCGTCATTTCTTGGACACTGTTATTAGGTGGCCTGTATAGCATGCTGCTGCAGCAGTGTCCAGAGCTCTGCTTGTACACCTGTGAGGGCCACCAGCTACGCCAAGTAAGGCTGGACTATGGCCGACATTACTAGCTGGCTTGTATAGCATGCTGCTGCAGCAGTGTCCAGAGCTCTGCTTGTACACCTGTGAGGGCCACCAGCTACGCCAGGTAAGGCTGGACTATGGCCGACAAAATGGTTGTGTGCAGGTGGTTGTTGGCACAACTTTTGACTATGTCGTTAATGATGCTACAAAAGATGTCCTCATTTTCTTTCACTCCTCGTGGTGCGACGAATGTCCAGCAGTCAGTAAGAAGTTGCAGAAAGTTGCAAAGAAGGTAGATTGAATTATGCCAACTTCACTTGTTGTTGATTATGTACATTTTTGCGTCAAAATAGAGGAATTAGTGCCAGCATTAGTAGTGCCAGTTTCTCGGAAAGTCTGTCACTGTTGGTTACACAGGCCTACAATGCCAAGTGACCAACAATGACTTATAATTTGATTTGTACTGAATGTTAATTAATGTGTAATTAGTATTTTTCATTTTGTAGACTTATGGTATTTTTTGTAAAAGCAGAGAAATTACGTGTACCAAGGAAAATACTCATTGCATAAGAAATCTTGAGCCTGCATTTTGTGTCGTGTGACACGGATTACACATGCGCATATATTATGGCTGTCAAGTGTTTACCCGCCATACCTTAGTATGGCAGGATACGTTGGTATGGCAGGATACTAAGTTTGCTGTGTTTTTTCTCTATCCGGTTACAGATATCTCCGCGACAGTGGCACCGATTGGTGTGAAATTTTGCATGATGGTACATATTAGTCCCGGACAGGTCTTCTCCCCTTTTGAAGGCACTGCCCCTAGGGGATCCCCAAATCCGAAATTTTGGGTCTAAATTTTGGCCATTTGACCGCAGATATCTCGAAAACAGTAAGTTACAGCGTTGGTGTCAATTAGAGCTTAACATCAGCTCGACAAGAGCTTTCAAAAAATGTAAGGGGAAGAGTGTTGCACGTAGTTTTAACTGCACCCCCCCCCCACCCCCCGTATGGCGGGTTTATCTCTTACTAACGCACTTGTCATTTTATTTTATGTTTAGCTGAAAAATGATCAGGGAATTCTGCTGGCGGCCATGGATGGTATAGTCAACGATGTTCCTAAGCAGTATGTCGTAAAACGGTATGTTTTCACAGTTGTTGTATTGTGCATATATGTATCAGTGAATTTGTATGTTTCTTATGTGTATCATGTTAGTTACTTAAAGACTGTAAAGGGGTGTTTATAGCGACACATCTCAACTCGACGTCGAGTTGAGTTGGCGAAGTGTCTATAGCGACACAACTCAATTCAACTCAACTGTCACCTATCAATGAACGTAGTGAACAACAGTTGTAGGTCGTGACGTCATAAACAAAAACACGACTGACTTGGCTGTACGCTGTTCATCTGGGTCAGTTGAGTTGAGTTGAGTTGTGTCGCTATGACACAACTCAACTCGATGTCGAGTTGAGTTGTGTCGCTATAAACACCCCTTTAGACAGTGAAAATGACGTTTCAATATTGTGCCGTCTCCTGTTGGAGGACTTACATGTGCCTACATGTAAGACGACACTTTTTCTGGATCTTTGAAGCAGTTTGGCTGGGTCCAATTTTTCTGACATGTGCAGTGCAACCGAACTGATAGGGCCTCCATGCAGGGCAGTTTATACTGCATACCGTGAACCTTCTGGTGGCACAAATGACCCATCTTGTAGGAATTTAAATCCAGACATACAGGTGATACTGCTCCACTGAAAGAATTACAGTAAAATTAACACATATATTCGTCAGTAATTTTAGAAGTCAGTAGACCTAACCAGCATATCACTTGATGGTCTGTTCACATTCACATTGCTTATAAGACTTCCTTGTGCATTAGTTCAAATTGTTTTATTATACGAACCAGTATGTCTGGAAATATGTGTACAGGTTTCCATCTGTCTTTTTCGCTGCAAAAAAGTCTAAAATGGTTCCAAAACTGTATGAGGTAAGATTTTGTGATTATTAAAAGCTTAGACGTTCTCTATACCAGTTAACTCGGAATGTCTTTCGTTGCATGTCTGTGCTGGATCATACAATGTCACTTGTGGTGCAGAGGTGTAACAGAGCTGTATTTGGAGTTGGACAGCAAGATATGTAAACAAAAGAGCAAGTGTTCGCAGTAATCATTAACAAGAAGCTCAGCTGTTGTCATTGCTAACATGTGATATAATTTTTAAGTTGTTCTAATTTGAAATAATAATTGTAATAGCACGAATATCGTTGAATGTCATAGAAAGTCATTGGCAGCGGCAGTATTCTATAAGCCATTATATGATTTATTAGTGTTCGGAGTTGCAAAAAGAATGAAGTACTCATTATGTTTGTGCTAAAAAGTAGTCCTTTGATTTCTTGCTAATAATGCATCATTGGTTTAAGATAATTCTTATAATACACTGTGAGTTAAAAAAACTGGACCCTTTTTCATCTGAGCATAACTTTGGCAAATACTGTCCGATTTTAATGTATCTTTCACTGTTGCAGACAGAAATCAACTACGACCAAGTATACCCTAAAATTTACCACCATTCCTCAAATATGCTAGTGTGCTACCTTGTAAAATGAACAAAAATGTATTGGCCAACGGTGCTGCATAATTTCTTTAATTACGTTAATTGCGCGATTAATTTTTTTAATTGCGCGTTAATTGCGGTTTTAACACACATTTTATTTGTTACATTCTTCAATTTGTTTGTGTACCAATTGCAGGTAGACAATAGACATTGTCGGCCCATTGCTGTTGAAAGCCAGTCTACTCCTAGTACTGACGACTGATTACAGTGACTGATTAGTGCAGGTCACTGAACTTATTGACAATGACAGAGTCTTTTGAGTTTTGATGATTGTGTGATTGAATAATATTGAATTGATTGATTAAATTAATTTGTTGCTTTATTCGATAAGTTAAAGTTTTAAAAATTAAAGAAATGAACGATTGCTGTATTTTCGTCATGATTTCGTTAAAATTTTTAATGGCGTTAATTTTTTAAAATTGCGATTAATTCTTTAACACGTTAATTTTACAGCCCTACTAAAGACATTGATTGGAGAAAATGACAACAGTGCCAGCATTCAACGTAGTGGTTGACCTGCAGAACTCCGGCCTTCCACTTGTCCTGAAATTCCTCACATTTTTATCTTGTGCTTAAATGAAAGCAGTTTGTCTTGAAATTCCTGAAATTCCTCAAAACTGTGAATTGTGCACAGTTCAGTAGATGGTAACATGGTGATCAGTAGTGGAACTAAACGTGTTCATTGTCACCCCAAGATGTGGCCAGCTGGCTGTCATCAGCCTCATCATTGTATCCGGTCAAAGAAACGTCAAGCAATACGTTTTGAAGTTTCATTTTTGTGCACTTTGTTTAAGTAATAAAAATTGTCCAGAAAATATCATGAAATTTAGCAGTTTTTACTGTCCCAAAAAAGCTATTTTTACAGTGGTATGCCTGACAACTGGCAAGATAAAGATTGACAAAGTCACAAAGTAAAAGATCTTGTTCTGAATTTCTTTATCAGTGTCTGTAGCTCATTAAAGCTTCATCTTCTGTCATGAAACAAATTGCGCAAGCATACTGATACTCTTCACGATTATTATTTGAGGCAGTTATGGTAACGTTAAAACTTTTGGGATGTTATGTTTAAAGCAATATGATTTCATAAATTTTGTTGATAATAAAATATACATTAGCACAGCTGTGCACATAACAGGGTAATCATTGTGCAAAATTTTGTGTGATAGCTGTTTGTATTTTTTCAATTAGCAAAATTCCTTAGGTGGCGCCTTTTTTGGTGTGCCCTGTATACTGTGTATGAGCTACAGTGATACCCATGAATCTGATTGTAATAATAATAATAATAATAATAATAATAATACAAATGCCAATGTTTATGGTGCTGTCATCATGGCAGAACCATTGTGAGAGTTCACCCGGTTCATTTGATGAATGTAGAATGGCCCCAAGCGGCCGCTGACCCAACACCAAGCCAGACGACTTAGGCAGTCCGCCTGTACAGGCTGCCAGAGTCTACACCCACCATCGTCATTTATTATTATTAGTCAGTGCGAAAGCTGATACTCATTATACTGTCCCGCGGACGGTAGAAGGCTGAGTCGACCTAGTTGGCTGGTTACATACTGAGACGTTTTACCCGCCCACAGATGGTCACCCATATTCGGTACTAACCGGGTCTGATGTAGTGGAACTACGTTGATCGAGGCCAACACGGTACCACTAAGCCAAACTGCCAACTGGTATACCAGCATTGATAAGCATTTGTCTTTAAACACATTTGTCTTTAAGCATAGTTGATGAATATTATGCATCAGCAAAATGACTTTAGGTTTTATATCTATGTATGTAACATACAATCTGATTCTTAGTTCGAAAAAAAACTTTTTACTGTTGAAAACATACCATTAGAAGTCTAATGTCGATTGAACACATGCATGCTTGTTTTTAGGGAAAATATGAAGTGGAAAATATAATGAAATTCATTGCAGAAGAAACATCTGAAACACTGCGGCAAGACACTGACAAAACTGGAGAGCAGACTAACGTGAAAACTGAGTTGTGAATGTCTTAGGACTTATGTCTCTATGACATCTTGTCTTGTAACAGACGCTCACACAGCAAACTGTGCTATTAGTATTTGCATGAATTTATTTCTGGTGCACTGTGTAGAATTTACAGCGTCCTGTCAAGAATGTTTCCACAATGTTTTGAAGTCTTAGATACATAACAAACTGCCAAGAAATTTTACTGTAAAAGCTGCAGCCATGGTATGTGGAGAAAATTAATACATGAAGTCAAAAAACATGCCACTCTGTATTCTTAGGCATAACGTTGGCAGATGTTCACCGATTTTAACAAGTAGCTCTGCTGTCGCAGAGAGGTCGCGCGATGCTTTGCGTGTGTAGCTTCAATTGTACAATAGGTTGAGCGCAATTTTCTATTACTGGTTACATTGGCTTCAGATTTACCGCTGCGTACAATTAAATTTTGTTCTGTAGGCATACTCTTCGGTGTAGTCGTCCATGCTGGCTGTAATAAACAAGATTCACTTATGCGTGGCGGTCTGCGCGGTAAACGGACGTCGACGCTAACCGCTATAAAATACTGCATGGTCTACCGTCTTAACTGCTGATCGCACTCATTGGTCGAGAATCGTGATTTTTGCCTACGCCACCTGCATTCGACGCCCGCGCCAGGGGCGTACGCAGGGGGGGGGGGTTATGGGGTGTCAGGACACCCCCTCAGCTGAGGTCTAGTCTAGTTTTTCACTCCACGTAATACTCAAAATGATTGCCACCAGTGGCTTTCTGACAGCTCTAGAGTGCACCAAATTCGTTTTTGGCCCCCCACTGGAGGAGGAGCTTACAGCGATCACCAGACTCCCTAGCTGGTTTAAGGGGCCGTACTTCTAAGGGGAGGGGAGAGGAGGGGAATGAAATGGATAGGGAGGGAGAGGTGAAGGGAACGAAAGGGGTAGGGGAGGGAGACGGAAGGGTAGGAGAGAGGGATGGGAGGAGGGAAGGAAAGTAGAAACACGCCCTCCATCAATTCCTGCCTACGCCCCTGGCCCGCGTTAAGGGGTCCCTGTCGAAATATAGGCCTAAGGTAGGTATGAAAAAACTAGGCCTAATGGTGTGGCTACCTGACGGTGAAAACAGTTTGAAGATACACTGTATCATCTGTGTGTATTTGTTTGGACAAATACACGAACGTGACGGACAGACATCGCGCGACGGCATAGGCCGCGCTTATGCATAGGATCGCGCGGCAAAAATTCTTTCACCGCTGGACTCGGCAACATATTTGCAGCAAGACTTTCCACTGCACCTTAACTGTGAAATACAAAAGATAAAAAATAGCAAAAAATCTGACACATTTAACACAATAACAGCGATCTGTTCAACGTAAACGTTTAAAATGTCCTCCTTCGGCACGACTAGGCCTACACGCAATGAGATGTTTGCGCCACTCATGTATTGTCATTGATCACGCTTTGCTGCAAGACACGCCAGACGTCAAGCGTCCGCTGCTTCCCTTCATCAACGTCATGAACTTCGTCTGTATGCGCCATTGGCCTTTACCCCACAATCGACTAACAGCCTAACAGGTCTGTTTTCTCACTTTTCTGCGACTTGGACACGCCCACGAACACCACCAATGACTTGCCGACGGTCGACCGTGTCCGTAGCAGATTAACATTTGCCAAAGTTATATATGGCTGCGTTGTTTTATTCACCGGTTGATTCACCGATGCATCAGACTTGCATTAGAGTGATGCATGTCTGATGCATCGGTGCAATCAACCGGTGAATAAAACAACGCCTATCTAAAATTAGAGTGGCATGTTTTTTGACTCACGGTGTAGAGATAAAAAAACAGATTGATAGTGTCGACCATGAGTGAGTGGTTGATGTGTCACCCAGGCTGTTCTGGAATAACGGCGCCAATCGAGTTTTATTGTCGTTTAAAAATAGTGTGTATCAGCTTCTAGTGTTATATGTGTGTTATTCGACAGTCGTACGTTATAGACAGGCATTCACTTAATGTAACAAAGATATAAGTGACTTTGTCTAAGCGTGAAAACTACACTGTGTCTCAAAAAAACATGTGACCACATTTTCGATGATAAGTTGAACTAGAACTGTCCGTTTACAAAGATTTTTGGCACACTTATTACCAAGAGTATACAGCATCGACAGGTATTTTAGTTTCCCACCTCATACTATCTAGTGCAGCTACTTTACCACTTTAACTTAGGCAACTGTCGAGACCTAAATATCACGAATGTAGCCTGAAATTACTGATTTTCTCAATGCCACGATACTACGATATAATATTAACTGCAAAACTGTCACCATATTATTTTACTTACTTATTACACGACTTTCGGTTTAAAATAGAACAATAACAAGACTTATTGCATTGTACCCGTCTTACGGATTCTCTTTATATATAGCAGACTGTCGATGCTTTCAAGTTTCCAGCCCTAGTCGGGCAATTCATGCATCAGCCTTCGTACACCATACTGGCTTTGACAGATAGAGATTTTTAATCAGAATCCCATCTTTCTGTGAAATTTTCATGATTTTGTTTAATTTTTTATAATATTTAGGTCTCGACAACTTCCCAAGGTAAAGTAAGTGCACAAAATAGGTGTGGTGGGAAAATAAAAACATCTGTCGATGCCCTGTACTCTTGGTAATAAGTGTGCCAAAAATTGTTGTAAACAGACAATTCTAGTTCAACTTATCGTCAAAAATGTAGTCACACGTTTTTTGAGACACAGTGTATTTCTCAAACTCCTGCTTCAGGCTCCATGGACGGTGTGGAAGACGTAGTCATGTTCCTGTACAAGAGTCACGAATCAGTTTAACTAGTTTTCTTCTTATGGGGGCTATTATTGGTTGGTTTTTATCGCGCGATGTTATATGCATATGCTATGCATAGTGAGTAAGTAAGTAATAGTGAATTTATATAGCGCGTTTATGTGATCACACCCCAAATGCGCTCAATACGAAATCAGTACTGAGAAAAGAGATAAGACTTAAGATGGCTCATGAAAGTTGTAAGTCAGATTGCGGTTCTTGAGATAGTGCAGACTATGCTGTCGCAAAATGTCTGTTCGTCCGTCCGTCTGTCACACGACGTATTCTACCGAAACGGCTAAACATATCATCAACATTTTTTACCTCCGGGTAGCCACACCATTCTAGCTTTTCCATACCAAACGGTAAGGCAATATTTCGACGCAGACCCGCTAACGGCGTCGAATGCAGGAAGGTTTTTTCGGCCTTGCTTTATCTCGGAAATGATATAAGACAGCCATATTTACTGTGGAATGCGAATAGGAAACCATACCCAAGCTTTCGAATGGTACCATTTTCAATGATCTTGAACGAGCGTAACCAAGATTTTAAGGTCACGCCATGATTTGACACTGAATATCTCGGAAACGGTACGATATACAGACATAGTTACAACTGAACAGTAATAAGGACTTACAGACGTGCTACTCATTTCGAATGACCTTGATGACTTTGCGAAATATTCAGTGACACGAAGTATCGCGCGGTTTGTCTGCGACGGCTGAGCTTCTTGTTCTGTGTTGCATCTCCGTTGCTGTAGGCCTATTACACTGAAGTCATTGACACTGTTGTTTGCCCATAACGTAGTACAGCAACTGAGATGCATCAGAGGGCGCGTGAGACATTAAACCCGGCCTAAACTAATGAATAAATATGCACATTAGTCAAAAATTTTGTGTTAAATATACTAAAAGTTTATACTGGATAATTATTAATGGATTATTACTATACTGAAGTTTGTTAGCCTGTGAGTGAAACCACAGACAGTAAGACCGAATCTGTGATGTAATATTCATAAAACAATGTTACAATTATAACCGTAACGTCACGTGTAATTTTTTTGAATATCGTTCTGTGAACAGAACTCATTACAGTTGAAAGTGGATCAGTTTCTGATTTTTATAGTACACTACACAGTGATTAAAATATTAACACGGATTTAGTCTTCAGAGGTTATCAAATTAACAGTCAGTTACTGTCGATCAATAAACTGCTGACAGAGCTCCAGCAGGCGTGTAGTGAGCTGAATGGCGGACAGATTGGTTCCCTCGTCGATGACGTCGTGTGGGACGACTGGTGACGTGTGACGATGAGGATAGCGCAGGTAGTCCGCGTCTCTGAGCAGTTCGGCCAGCTGTGTTACGACAGCTGACAGGTCTTCATCAGTAAGTCCAGCTCGAAGCTGTGACAGGTCAGTTGTGTTGTAAGGCGGCATGCGGTCACGGTCCCGAGATAAGTGTGCCGCTCTCAGTGCTTTTTCTGCAGCCTGCACATGCCAAGTTCGGCCACAGTGCTACACTGCACGGTATATACACTGCCGTCCATAAAAACGTGACTCTTTTATTTTAATGACCACTTTGCCAATTTCAATGATAATTCTGTTACCGTCGCATTCAGAACTGAACTGCAAAGGAAGCTGTTATTAAACCTACCATCTTGGCTCAAATCTGTTCAATGTCGCACTTGCGATAGCCCGATTTGAGTGCTAAATAGTACAACTTCACACTCAGTCTGAAAAATCGTTCAGTTACAGTAAATGTTTACCAGGGACGTTAATTTTTCGTTCATAATGTCTACACAAATTAATATATAGTGTGCGTTCAAAACGTTCTTCCCCAGCACGCAACGTGCTTCGAGTTGTGCAAGCCACTGGTCAACTGGGTACATCGCACGGTCGCAGTCTCGCAGAATATCGAAATGATTTCAAAATGACGTCAGACGCATGCAGAAACAATAATTAAATTGTAAACATCTCTCAAACAGAAATGCCTGCTGTACTTTATCATCTTAAAGCGAAATTCACGTCTGACGTGCACATAATGGCTAATATATATATATATATATATATATATATATATATATATATATATATATATATATAAAGTGATTTATAACGCGCACAATGTCAAACAAAATGGTTGAATCTGAGGCGCCTTTTTATGACTAAAAAGTGTACAGCTGAACAAAATTCTTTCACTGTTGCACTATACAACTTTTTATTTTTCCTCTTTCATGGATCATCCATAGTGTATGCCAGACTATTACACTGTGGGCCGTAAAAACGCGACACCTATTTTTACGATAAATTTGGTAAATGTACATCAATTTTAATAAACCTCCCACTGTTTCATTTAGCAATGAACTGCAGAGGAAGCTGAAATTAGGCCTACCACCTTACCTCAAATCTGTTGCTGCACTACTTTGCGAAATTTTGAGTGTTCAACTGTAGGCTACCACTTTACAGCAAACTTATTCAATTCAAGACTTTGAGTCGTCCGCATCACCGGTCAATGGGTGCGTCGCAGTGATGTTACAATGACGTCTGAAGCATGCAGAAAAAATAGTTAAGAGAAGAAAATAAATTTATCTAGCAGAAACCCCTGCTAGCTGATCACCTTAAACCGAAATTTGTGTCTGGCGATCTAACGTGCATATCTGGTGTTTTGTTGTACAGTTGCAATTTGCAAACTGAAATTGGCAAGGTAGTGCGGCAGCAGATTTCAGGTAAGGTGGTTGCACCTTATTCCGCAGTTTATGTCTGAATGAAACAGCTAAAGAATTATTATCTGCCAGTGCTGCCACCCCACGGAGTGGGCGTGGCAGGTAATACTTTGATGTCGGGAACTGTGCACGGTATCTGCACAGCAAACCTCGCCCTGTGCACCACTGTCAAGACAACAAATCTCGCTTGTGCCCCACTGTTGGGCACAGCAAACCTCGCACCACGCCCCACTATCAGGCGCAGCAAACCTCGCCCTGTGCACCACTGTCAAGACAACAAATCTTGCTTGTGCCCCAATGTTGGGCACAGCAAACCTCGCACCACGCCCCACTGTCAGGCACAGCAAATCTCGCCTTGTGCCGCACTGTCAGTAATGATGCCTGAATTTATTCGTAGGATGCGGTACTCTGGCACGGCGTGGCAGGTATGTCATGCTTCACATTACCTTGTTAAAATTAGTTTCCTTTTTCTTTAAAAATTGTATAAATAGCAGGTTTTATAGCCAACAATGTACAAGTCAATGGTACAGGTATACATGTACAAGTAGGCCTATATAACAGGCCTAATATAATCACTTGAACGATATACTAATAGTAGGCCCGGCCGCCTGTCACTTGCAATGTCAATAAACGTTTAGCCTATATGCGATGCTTTCTGTCGAAATGATTCCCCAAACGTATGTGTCATGCGTATTCGAACTGTGATTTGTGACATGTAGTAGCTGACTTGAGAAAGGCCTACTGACAGACAGGAATTTGTTTAGAAAAACAAGTACTGGAGTAGCCTATGTACTCGGTACTGATAACTATCTTCACTGTAGTGTAGGCCTAGCCGAAATTCTCGGCCGTTAACATTGCCCTACATGCAGCTGTGCTATTGCCTCGGTGATCAGCTCGCCTCTTGCCTTCTGTTATTGTAAGCCTAGCTAATTAACATCTTACTGATGCAGTTAAATGTCTCTGTTACGTATACAAACTGTGTAGCAATTAAAATTTAAAAGGTTATTTTACCTGGTAGCATTTGTAGCATGCCCATTCTGGCGCTTCGTCATTGTTAGCAGCCTCCAAATCATACTTCGCTTGTCGCATCCATCGTGCTGCCTCAGCAGGCTGTGGATCAGGTGGATGCTGGAAGTTTGTAAAGAAATCGGCGTACTGATCACAATACTGGGATTGTCCGAAATTACGCGAATAGTTAGGCCGAGTGTACTGCCAGTAATAATCATGGAATCGACGGTAACTTCTAGCTCGTTCACCCATAAAGCTGTCGTACGCATTCCTGGTACCTGACGCATGAGTCGCTTCGTCTTCAACGTCGTCGATTGGCCTGCCTTGTTCTAACAATGCCACTAAATTCTGAAGCAACTGAAATACTTTCGTCATAAGACTCCGCTTCTCCGAAGGATGTTTGTCCGGATGAAATTGCAATTGCAGCCGTTTTACAATTCTACGACGCTGCTCTTCTGGTAATCTCCAGGCTTCTTTAAGCTGTCTCTTCAACAAGGTGATGATGCCTCGAAAATCTGACGGTATTTCTGGTTCTGCAGGTGGTGGTTCATCTGTTGATCCCGGTGGCCTGAGAACAATCATACTGTCACGAGCATTCTCACCATCATCATCATCATCATCTTGCTCTAAAATATCACGTGACATTCCGTCCCTGCTGAAAGCGTACAGCAAACTAGCATCGACAATTAGCTCTTCGCCATCAGTAGAAACTTTCACACTGTACTTGTCTGCCATTGTAGACTTGCTGTCTGCGTGAAACCGCTCTATAATTTCCACAAGTTTGTATTTTGCTACGCCACATTCATCGCGATCTAACGGATCGTCCACTTCGAGCGCCACCAACCACCCACCTTCAAATATAAATACATTTTGGACTAAAAAGCAATGCTTTTGTTCAGGCACAAAGCTGCCAATTGGCGGGTTAAATTGCTTAATGGCAGTATGAAGTTTCATGATTTCATGACTGTTTAAGACTTTATCAATTTCTTCCAGTGGACAGTCTGTGATCAACGTAAGCATGTGCAAACATGATGACAAACGACAATCAGCAGCTTTGTTGATTACCTTGGCAACATGACAGCATAAACTTGTCGAGTAACCAGGATTGTGTTGAACGTAAATCTGCAGAATGTTGGTACCATCCTCGGTTATGCTGTCCTGAAAGAATGGAAAAGGTCTTTCGCTGTTTTCTATTCTCTCTCCTTCATATTCCAGGTATGTTTTTATTTCGCTTTTTCCTATTACACGAATTAATTGTATCTGGCTACATATCTTCTCAATCGTTAGGTTCATGTTTTCTGGTGTTAGGCTCTTGCTAGCCAGACAGTGTCTTGCAATACGCTGCACTCCGTTCTTGAATTGTGCAGACATCAGTCTGTTTCTCAGTTCAGTTGCAACGTCCGAATCAGTGTCTTCACAACCTTCATCTAGGTATTCTTTTACCATACTTGACAGAGATACCGGCTGTTGGTCAACTGGTAGCTTTTGTAAGACTTCCTTGACATCTTTTTCATTAGTCAAGCCACAAACAGACTTAAAGTCGACAAGAAGTGGCTTCTGGAATCCTCCCAGTCTTGTGAGAAGGCTTTCATTGTCAACATATACAATGTTTGAAGACAGCACTAGCTTCTTCGACTTGCTTGGGAAATAAATGCGTTCTGGTACGGCTAATTGTGCTTGCCTATCGTAGTGTACCATTAGTTCAATCATGCCCTTTAGAGCCGTGCAAATTGCTTTAGATTCACTCGGAAGCAATTTATTCTGTCCGGCTTTATCATGGATGGCTTCAAATACTCCTGCATACTGGCACACAGTGGGCGTTTTTGTAGTCCCCAGCTGTTCAAATAAGTCGACAAACTCACCGAGTTCATAAGGCAATTTATTCAAGTATGGTTTGATTTCGTGTTCTTCCAAAATATCCCTTGCAAATTTTGAAGCTGGAATCAGTCGACAGCTGTCTTTGACATAGACAAATTGTACGTCAGATAAAGTAGATTCAACGTTTGGTAGTAAAGGTAACTGCTTTTTCAGAAATGCGTAGACACACTTCAATGCGTCTTCCAGTGGTTCTGCAATTCTTTTGTCACGCAAGTCATAAGTAGCCTCATTAATGACAAATGTACATAACTGTTTGACGTGCTGAACAACATCGTCTGGTGACGGTTCTACAATCACCTGCAGTTGTTGCATCAAGTCAACAAATCTCTGATGCCGATCCCTGTGATGCTGATCAGTCTTCAGTGCGTATTCGCTGACACATGGCGGTAATATATTCTTTGTCGTCCAGCTTAATTCTCTGTTGCATGATAGCATGGAATGCTGCAGAGAGATGAATCGCAACCGACCTGTGGCATCGCGTATTCCATGTTGAGGATGAAGATGTTCCAAGTGTTCTCCAACTTTGTCTGGCTGTACGAAAGAGATGCTTTTGATTCTGTCAATAAACGATGAGTGAAAGTCATTTCGTTGCAAGAAATGGTTCAGCAATATTTTGGATTGCTGACAGATTGTGTGTTCCACTTTTTCTGTTGCTTTGCGCGCCACAACTGTTGCAAATTCAACAAACATTTCTTCTGATACTTCGTGAATTATGCCACAGTCCAACAAGAAGTCTCTCCATACCACGCCACAGTAAGGAGATGGTGGGAACATGTTTACTGGCAACATAGCTTTGAAAACTTCATGTTCCCAATCGTAGTAGTTTGAAGCTCTAACTAGACTACCATCTGTCTGCTGCGATGGCAGAAATGCTAGCGATTTGACTGCTTTCGTTAGAGTAGTAATTGCAGGATCTGTCTGTTCACTGCAAGTCCATTTCCATTTCAGTTGATGAAGGTGATCTCTGACAAAAGCAGTATGAACTTGCTGACCAACAGGAGACAGTTTGTCGAAATGAGGAAATATAAACGTAGTGTATGCTTCAACGACTGTAAGGCATTTGCAGCCAAGATAGTCGACTAAATGCTGAATATTTGGCTCCTGCATAAGAAAGGTGACGTTCAACTGTTCTCTCCATATTTCCATATCGTCGCCAGGTACTGTAGGCAAAACGTAAGTACAAGCTCTATTTACTGAAATCTGAGTGTTGTACTTGGAAACAAAAAATGGCAGTTGCGAAATAACATTTTTAGTGTCATCATCACTACGTAAACCAGTAATATTTTCTGAGAAATAAGCCAACAGTCGCAAGCCTTTGTCCACACTTAATGCACCCTCTAAAGTACTGTGCTGAAGAAGGTTCTTGAACATGGAAACAACACATTGCGGTTGATGAATGTTTCCCAGCAGTGACTTCATGAAATACAACTGACGATCTGTTCTGTTAATGTATTTCCAATTCACTTCAGGAACTTCAAGTGTTTTCAGAATGTCAACAAATTCACTTGTTGTTTCTTCTGTTAAGTCTAGTACAGAAGATGACTGACACACTGGAACAAGCATCTCGCGACGTCCATAAGATACAGGAAGCAAACACCAGTCAATGACGGGAATCAAGACTGTCTCTGTGTTTGCCTTGTCTGGCTGTACTTCAGATGCATCATATGGAACGAATGAAGCAAAGAATGACCACACTCTTGCAAGCCACGTGTTATTGCATTCTTTTTTTCGCAACAGTTCATCCAATTTACTGATGTCCACTGTTTTCTCATAGCCGTGATAGTCATTTACATTTAGTATATCTGGCAGTAGCTTAGAAAACTCAGCAACGTCAAACTGTTGGCACAAGTGGATATCTTCCATGGGTTGAAGCTGTAGCACCTTGGATATATTCGAATGCACAAACATGCCTGGAGCATTAGGTGCTACATCACTGTAATCTGTTACGTACTTTCGATCCTGACTGTTAAAAGTTGTCAATACCAAAGATTTTGTCACCAAAAGTGGCAAACCGTCGAGTCGTTGCTTGTAATCTTTCACTCTGCAGCAGTACTTCAGCAGCGCCTGGACAAATTCAATTTCCTTTAATGGAGTTTCACTGAGCTTACATGGAACACTGCGGAGTTTGCACTGTGTTGCATGCTGGGTGTACGACGCAAAAAATTCCAGCAATGCTTCTGGTTTAATTCTCTGTACAGAAATGTCTGCCTCTTCAAAGTTCGCACACAAACGTATCGGGCAGGCAAACAGTAAGAATCCACACCGCACCAGAGCTTGTTTCATTAGCGTAGTACAACAGATACGTGCATCTTTTGTTTGCTCCTTGTCAGCTGCTAATGTCTGGATTCCTACTGCTCCAGAACTGCGAAACAATGTCCGTGGAAGCTCGCTTGTAAACTCTGGATCTGGCATCTGTGACTGTAAATCATCAAAATACACTTTCTTATTCGGCTGTCCAAGTGGACCCATCCACTTTACATTCTGTAGCTGTTTTGTTGATGAAAGCAATGGAAGTACATCAAGATTCTCAGTGCCAATATATCTGTAAACTGCAGTTGTCAAACAAGTTTCATATGGCACAACTGCTTTTGTGATCTGTGGAAAAACTGAATGAAACTTCTTGAGCTCAGTTTCTACATTACGAACTGAACTGCAGTCAGAATTGTGATCTGTTAGGCAAGCTTTTAATGTACGAATCATAGTACAGTAAGCGGGAGCGACAACTCCTTCCATGATACATCGATTCCATTCAGATTTAAATGATTTGTGTTCATCTGTCCAAAGGCCTCGGCGACTTTCACTGCTGAGAACAAAATGTCCATTGACATGTACTGGCAAAGCTGGCAACTGCACTGGCAGTGGTAGAAAGCAGAACAACCTATTAGATTTGATTGCTGTAGTAACAATACTGGATGAACGTTTGAGATAAGCAACACCACCGAGTGGAAGAAGACCAAGATCGCCACACTCATATGCATCAGAAACAATATTTGGAATACGAAAAGTATCATCAAAACCAAATCTTTGCACAATCTGCCATACACCTCGTTTCTTATCACTGTCTTCTGTTGTCACTTCGTACACTACTTCTGTCATTTTAATCTCATATATTTTCTTCTTTTTCTTTTTTAGCTTCACTGCTGCTTTCTGCATCTTTGACTGAAGTAAATTCCTCTTTGCTTTAGCATCTTCAGTTAGTTGCACATGTACAGCATATACATTCTGTAACTGTGTGATATCTGTAGATCCAGATATCACTTGTCGTAGACAAATTTCTTCAACGGAATTTACAAACAGTAAAGCCTCATACATATCCATTCTGAATCTCGTAAAAAGTGAATCAATGTCTTTTACAGTGACTGCCTTATGCAAGATTTCGGAATCTTTGGCCATGTCTTGTGTACGAAGAGGCAACCTGAACACTGTGCCATTCTTTGATATGTCATAGTCTTTGGTAAAATAACCGCTGAATACGTCACAAAAGTTTTCCTCTAGATCACCAGTCACTTGAAACATTCCGCCCGGATCATGAGAATCAGCACCCGGTACGTACTTACAGTTCGGATCAAAGGCACAGAGTATGGTGCTTCGAGCGTCAACTGTTGTGAGGAAACTAGGCACATCTGTTAGCTGATACACGCAATTAAAGCCAACTCCATACTGTCCAGTTTTAACTGGATCATCTGACTTACTGCCCTCTCCTAACAACTGAATGCCTTGGAGATCTTTATCAGTGAACGATCTGTCATTGTACACACACAGCGCTGGCCCTTGAATTGCCTTCCAGGTTTCATCAAACACTTTCTCAGTCTTAAGTGACCTTGTGTCGCAAATGAAGTGCACTGTAGTTGCACCAGCATCATCAGCATTTTGTAGCATCTCCTTCAAGATGTCTTCACTAAACGGATAGCTATCAATAATGCCCTTTATTCGCTTCACCAGACGTTCCTTTTGTCCAAATGGCTGTGCCAGTCTATGCCGTTTCATGATGTCCTGGCGAATAGTCTTGATTCCAATAGACACACTAGCTGGATATGTAATCTTCTGATTACAACAGTTAACATCTTCTGGTGTTATTAGCCACAGACAGTTGTTGTAACATAAAGAACTTGCCGGACAGAGCCAGTCAGCTGCATTTGGCACTGGCAGATTTTCCATTGGTATCGTCACTGGGTGTGACTTTCGACATTCTGCGTCCACGCACTGATTAATGACATAAATCACAAGCTCTAGCTCGTCTGCAGTAAGTTTGCGACCTTGGCTTTGTGCTTGCACTTCATGTAAGAGCCACACGTAATCTGTCAAAGTAAAGCTCTGCTTTACACCAATACCTTTTAATATTTGTCCATAGTGCACGACTGCTGATGGTGGGACCACAGCAAGGTATGGCAGCAACAAACCTGGGTGCGTTGATGTCACTGCACATCTACTTGGCAACATTAACAGTGTTTTATCGACCAGCACACAGTTGGTGTTCGAAAGTTGAGAAAGCACATCTTTTTCATTGCTGTTCAGTTGATTAACAACTGTATTTAGAAAATTAAACACGTCATTGTGCACCTGAGTGAACAGCATCAAGCTCTGTTGATGTTCTATTTTCGTCGCTGCTGCTTTTTGCAGTTCACATATTTGACTGATCACAGTTGTTAATTCAACCTTTTTGTCAAGCAATCCTAGCAACTTTGTGACCTCTCTGCACTCTGCACCAAAACAGTTCTGGTCAATCACAGGATAGGAACAACACACCAGGGACGTTTTGTCAGGCAAGTATCCTTCTTTGCTTGAGACAAGTACATACTCATCACCTTTCCATCTTATTGGAAAGTTTGGAGGCTGCTTCATTACTGGCAGAAACTTTGTGCGACAGATTGCTTCATAAACACTCTTAGAGATTTCCGGCTTCCTTGTTAAATTGGAACTCATTAGCGAGAGTATGACTTTGGTTCTTTTTGTTGCTGTGCTTGGATTCAACTGGATAATCATGCATCTGTCTGCTATTGCTTCCCACGACAGATCATGTTTCTTCATTCCAAGTTTCACAAGTGCATTGTAGATGCATCGACGTTTTTCATCATCACTGGCAACACCGGACTTCCACAAAGGGAAGTATCCTTCATTAGCATCATAGAGTTCCGCAAGCTTGCAATTGGGATGCACAAGTTTTGATATGGTCTTAAGACCTTTGCCGTCAGGAGACACTGGAATACACTCAATGTCAGTCAGCAAGTGTTTCAGTTTCTCATCAAACAGACAACTTAGTACCAACGTATCTCTCGTCAGTGCATCAATTCTTGTGATATTTGGTAAGAACCAGTCTTTGAAGAATGTTGGTTTGTCAATAAACTTCTGTTGCATGATCATCCTGCATGATTCTACTTCAAGTGCTGTTCTCACCAATGCTTCAGGAATGTCAACAATTCTGTTGGTTTGGTTTGTAGTCATTTTCAATACACGCAATGCAAGTTCTGCAATTTCATCACTTCGAAAGTCTGGGCTGAGTAGACTACATCTGCTGAGAGACACCCAACCTTCATCAGCTTTGACAACGGCACAGTTTTCATCTGTGCAAATCCGATGATAGAATGACTGATACAAAGGTGCTGCCAAGTGCGCAATCTCTTTGAGAGATTTCGCTACCGGCCAGACATTATATGATGTTGCCTGTGAACATTGTGTTAAGTCTTCCATCAGAATGCAGTATGCTTGACACACTGCGTCACTCATCAATGCCTCATTCCAGATTGCCCGCTTGTCTTCCTTATCCATAGCAACTCTCTCGTGCAGATGAGTTCTGCTAGAATGAACTGCAAAAAAGCCATTAATGTGTACTGGCAAACTGAACTGAATTGGCAGCGGTAAGAAACAGTAGACCATGCCAACTGAATACAAGCCAAACTGGATGTTGACTGCCTTAAAATCTGATTTGTCAGTCCTTTCAAGCTGAGCTGCAGCACCACCAACAGGAATGAGTGATGGATCTTTGCAAGCTAGCTCTAGTGACTTACTTCTGCCACTGCACGACACGACGAGCCAATAGCTGTCTGAATCTGTGGAGGCTGCACCAGCAAATTTTGTGTGTGCTGCACTGTCATACTTTACTGCTATGTTATATATGGCAGAAAATTCACAGAAAGCACTTCCTCCCAAATGTTTTTCTTTGTAGTTTGTCATCAGTGAACTACACTGTTGTAAAATATTGTTCGGAAGTGTACTGCTTGTCATCAACTTTCGTGTATCCTTTGGCAGCACGTTACTTGGTGAAATAACATTTCGCATTACTTTCACGAGATTCCTTTCTACTGAGTGCCATAAAGTCATTTCTTCTGCTGAAGTTGCAGTTGCTGCCAGATGAAACACTTTAATCAGTTGCACATTTTGAGTATACAGAAGTATATGATGTGCAGCTTGCTCCAACAGCCTTAACAACTCCATCATTGCAGTGTCACTGTAATGTTTGGTACTGATCTCACTCTTTCTTGCCTGTTCTTCTGTACGCAAAGGAAATCTAAACAGAGTTCCTTCATATGATTCCATTCTCGAGTCTTTGCTAATGTCGCAGTCAAACAGACCATTGTATGGTTTGAACTGATCTGTTAATTGCTGAATCCTGTGTTGGTGAGTTTTCAGATTTAACTTGATGCCACCAGGTTTGCTTTTATTTCTTATGGCACGTCCCAGGTATTTTGTGTGTGGATCAAAAAACACAATATTGCCACGACTGACGAATGATGGGACGTCAGTAAGGTGATAAACGGCATTAAAGCCAAGACCAAAACGACCAATTTTTTCACAGTGTTTTTCCTTGGTAGCACCACTTAGTTTAACAATGCTCTCAAAGTCACCATCAGTAAAAATGGCATTGTTATAAGTCCACAGTGCTGGCCCCTGTAGGTCTTTCATTCCTTGATCAAGCAGGATGTGCCTTGCATTTTCGTTATGTCGCTCGTCATACAAGAAGCAGATTTCAGAAGCACCAGCGTCGTCTGCATTCTGCATTAGCTCCTTTAGTACTGCTAGACCATCTGTGTAATCTTTCAGAATTGCATTCAGTCGTTTAGTCAGCGGTTCGGATTGCCCAAATCCGATGTCTAATTCAACAACTCCCAGCGTCCGACTAATAAGACTTGGAATGTTCAGCTGTTCTGCAGTTGTAAGTGGCACAAGTTCGTGAATTATCAAGACGTCGGCTGTCAAATCTTCTACATCAAAGTCGTGTTGATACCACTCTTTGTCAACGTAAGTACATTCTGTTGCCGGTTTCATCTGCAGTTTACCACTCTTCGTGCTGATTGGAATAAGCAAAGATTCAGGATGTTGTCTTTCTTGCTTTGCTAGGATATTCAGAATGCTGACACAAAGTTGAATATCACGATCAACTGTACTCTGATCTAACTCATCTTCACGCTCATGTGTGTCACTCACTGCTTGCAACACTTCAGTAAGATCACTTGTTCTCTTTAAACCACACTCACTCCACAGGTTTTTAAACTGACTAAGTTCAGATGGAAGTGTGAACCTGTAAGGTTTCAGATCAAGTGGATCTTTACACAGTACGACTTGGCTTGTGTCAGAAAAACTGTCACCATTCCATATCCACTTTCTGTCTGTCATAGCACTGACAAAAGGTTTCACATGATTTTTGTGTTCATTCAGAAAGTGATAAATGTCACGTACAATGTTTAAAAAATGAATCTTCTGCTCACTGACGTAACAGTCAATGGTATTCATAAGATGCTGTTTGACATCTTTTATGTCAGGTTCACCATTCCAGCCGTACGTCTTTGCTAACACTGCAAGACTCTGTGTATCAACTAGAGGTCGTACAGAGCCAACGAGATTAGCATACTTCGAAGCTTTTACTTCAGCTGGTGTAGCAAATCCACTAGACACGATCTCACCGTAAAATGCCAGTGACTGTGGATAATTATGAGAATCCACACGTTTGCACACTATTGGAACACATGACAAATTGATTAGCTTATCTCGGAGAGTTGCACGTGGCAGTTCTCCAAATGATTGACTCAGAAGCTCTGAATGTCTATTTAACAGGTGACTAAAAGCATCTGCAACTTTCTTCTTCTCACCTGCAGGCAAGTTGTCATGTGGTATTTTAATGGCTATCTCATGCATTTCAGTTGCTGTAACTGAAGACGAGTTTCTTAAACCCATGGCAGTTAGCGCATCTCTGTATCTAGGTTTAGCAAATTCGCCTGTTGGAAATGCTGCCTGACCGCTGAGGAGCTCAACCATCACTTTCTCTCCTTCGTCAAATACGTCGCATGGCCTGACGTAGGTGGCATCGGCTCTCTGTAGGAACCTGATTTCTGTGCCAAGTTTCTCAATACCGCAGTAATTTTGCTGAAACTGTTTAAAGTTTTCACAAAAATACTTCATAAAAGTCATCACGTCTTGTTGTGCATACCAACCGTTTTTCACTGCAGGAAAATAGACTTCTGCAACAATGTCAACAACTGATTTCTGCTTCACACCACAAGCTGCAGCAAGACCTTTTGAGCTTTCATCTTCGAGATTCAACAGAACCTTCGGACTTTGTACCGGTATCTTCCCTTCACGCAGACTTGGTGCTGCAATGCTCACTTCTGTGAGCGACACTGCTCGTGCTTTCTCTCTACCGCTTCCATCAACTGTCACAAATATTGGTAGTATTTGTAATAACTCTCTGTCCGAGTTTGAAAGGCTCGATGAATTGATGCCTTTCGCAAGAAAATTTCTCAGACAAGAACGAACTTCGTCCATACATTCCAGTATCTTCTCAGCCACGTAAGCTTTGCCTTTTATTGAAAGCAAACGACTCATGGCTTGAAGCATTCCTTCAGCAGTTGGCAGAAATGCATAATTTCCAAAGAACTGTGGATGTTTATGCAACTCTGGATGAAGATCATTGATGATGTAAATTCCGAGTCTGTCACAGACAGTGATCAATTCATTTGGCAATGCAGATCCCCGCTGAGACCACAGTGACGCCAAGGATCCCCTAGTTGGGTTTGTTCTTGAAACTACTGTTAACTGTTTGCAGAGTTTGAGCATACGTGTACAGTCTGAAGCAAGTGGAAGAATGTGCAAATCTTCCATCTGGTAAAGTGTCGTATCAAAATGGTTATGCAAATACTGCCACAGCAATGCTATCCACTTGTGATCAATCCATGGTGCCTCATTCTTGCTAATTTCGGATCTACATTTCCATTGTATGAAAAGTTTCGGCATCAGATTGGTAACTGCTCTGGGATCCAGATTTGTGAGCTGTGTTAAATCTGCAAACAAACAATAACAACAGTTTTCAGTGCATTAAATAACAAGAGAGCTGAAGACTATGCATGGTCATACAATGTCTCTGCATTCGCTTCGTGGCATTACCGGTTTGACATCACTTCAAATTTTCTGTCATATTCTGCTCCTATGACCTTGGTCCAATTTCGGCCAAAACGTCATCAGTTCATCTGTTGATGGTAGTGATTACTTCCCACATATTTCATCGAATTCTGTTCAGTATTCGTGTGAAACAAAACCAAAATGCCGATAGGACATCGGGACATCCGGACAATAGGACAGACATTGGAACATAATGAAAACATAATATCCTCTAATTGTGTGTAGCCTGCAGATATATAAAAGTTATAAAAATCGTAACTATAATAAATCATAAAAATAAATCATAAATGCGAAGCATCGCTCATATTGGTATAGGTCAGTTACAAGCAACAGTGAGCAACTGCATAGCATGCACTTTTGCTGATCAACATAAATGGTGATGGACAGCAAACAAACAATAACATCCAATCATTTATTCAGTGCTTAAACTGTGAAAAAAGAAGTAGCGGAACGCTGGAAGTGAGGCACCGAAGCACCGAGACGAACGCCGAAGGCGTGAGAATCGAGGTGCCGAGGGGGAAGGGGAATGGGGAGGGGGTTCCCCCTCCCCAACCGACTAGGGGGTCTAGGGGAGCGTCGTGAGCTCCCCCAGCGGGGTCCGGGGCACAGCCCCGGCCGAAAACGAATTTGGTGCATTTTGACTTTTCATTCATTCATTTATTCGTTACACTGAAGCAGCACATGAAATATATAGAACATACTAAAATATGCTAAAATACAACTATAATACACTAAAATAGCATGGAAACCTAACAGTAAAACATGCTTTTTCACTTTTTATCACGTGTCATCACTGCAATGCTGATTTCCAATACTGATATAGGATTTCAGTCCGTCCGTTCATTTGTCTGCCCATCCGTCTGCCACGCTCTGGTATTGTATTGAAACGGCTTAACATATGGTAGCCCCATCATTCTAGTTTTCCTGGTGCTAAGCATTCTTGCGAAATTCTGACGGGGTCATGCCCACGTGGGCACTGAATATAGGTGGGTATATAAATTTTGCGACTTTTGACCAATATCTGGCTATACGTGGGAAATGATGAAATGAGAGCTTCAATGGAATGGTAATAGGAAATCATATGCCCTTTATCAAACCGTGACATTTCCGATGACCTTAAGTGATCTTTAAAGATTATTTCAGTAGTGTTGTTACTTTGTGTGTGCAAATGATGCACAATCTGCTAGCGATAGATCAGTTTCTTGTTTGTTTAGCTGTATAGGCGAAACATGGATGTTACACGACTGAAAGAAATAACATGACGACGAAATACATGCTTAGCAACTGATGGACCAGGCATCCATACCAAATTTGTCAATGACATGTAGATAGATTGCAAACTACGTAAACATTAAGTTTATCAAAAATGCAAAATGTTACTGTGATATTCTGGTAATCCCTAAATGTCATCACACAATTTTCAAAAAATAATTGTGAAGGTCAGCACGGAAGACGAGTATAAAAAGTTTCATGACAATTTATGCCAGTTAGGCCCCTATAAGAAACTGCGGCCAATAGTGTGTCAATGATTAACTATCTACCCTGATATGACAAACCACAAATCACAAACCCGTATTTGTAATAGGCCTACGTGACACCTGATAAACCTAATTAACTGCAGTACTGTTAGAAGATGACTATTATATGCAACCAATTCATAGTTAGTACATACTACATAAGTGTAATTAAAGCGTTATTGAAGTCATTAAATATCAGAAATAAATTGCAATCTAAAGTGAGCAATATATTACTTCGCTTTGTAAGATCCTTGCACAATCTTGGTGCAACATCGACGTTGAGAAAATGGCTCTCGAGACCAGGCAGTAGACTATTTGGGTGATCCTTTGAACCAACATACACCTTTTCGTTGTTCGGCGAGTTTGTTTTAAATTCTGTCCATGTACCATCTGCAAGTGGAAGCAGTTCTAAACCACACAGATGTCTGATGTCCTGAGGAAAACGGAGATTTGTCATGACGTAGTTGAGTAGTACAACGCGATCATCATCACTCAGCATCATTTCACTTTGCACATTCAGCAGGCTTTCACAGATTTCATGCACTTTAATGCGTGCCGCTTCCGGCAGAAGCTTCAGCACATAATCAGGGACGCATGCAAGATTTCTGTTATCAGTGTAAAGCACAGTTCGTAGCAGATGACTTTCACGATCATTTTTCGTCAGAACGTCAAAAGTTGTATCGTTCCAGTGCAACCATCGTCCACAAGGACGTGAAGGTGAGAAGAACAACTGCTGTCTGCTGATGACTGCCTGCTCAAATGCACTGGCCAAAGTTTTCCACTGCGGTGTGACAGTGGTAATGTCTGGAATTATCGCATAAATGAGCCGTGCAAAATATTCCGGGTTGTGCTTTGTCTTTTCGTCAAGTTCACGTTGTAACCCTTCAGGCAGCAAGTTCACTGCAGTCTCCTTCTTCTGCTGCAGCTGTATGAGAAATGTTGTCAACTGTGTCATTGCTTTTGGCAGCAGCGAACTGACGAGAAACTGGTTCCACAAGAGAGCAGGATCTTTCACTGGTCCTGTCTGATCCGCTGTCGGCCACTTAATGTGTCTTCGATTCTGATCAATGGCAAAACATCCGTTCACATGGACGCGAAGTCCTGTTGGGCTTTTCTTCTCCAATGGCAAAGGCAAGAAGCAGAATATGTGTCCATCTGGATCTTCCTCACAGATGTCTTTCCTGTCTCGTCGGGTGTCCAGTTTTACTGCCACTCCAACAAGTGGCAAGTAGCCCAACTTTGTATCTGTTTCCATCAACTTGCATTCACTTTTTGCAGCATAATACTGCGAGACCAGCCAGTAAGTTGTTTCCGGAAGTTTTCTTCCGATTTCATCCGATATCTGAATTGCAAGAGGATATGCAGTAGAAACAGAATTGTCGCCAACTTTGTGTGTGACACTTTGACTAACCTTTTTCTGAAATTCCTGCCGTTGTACCTTGATGACATCTAAGTAATCTGGCTCAATACCAACCTTTAGTAATCTTTTAGGCTGACTTCCCGGATGCTTTTCATAGACCTCGATGATTTCAATATTGTTCAGAAACAACAGCATGTGATTTCCATCTGCCACCAAAGAGTGTACAAGCGTTTTTATCTTCTCTTTGTCGTACACAGTTGCTGACAACAGGTTTGCAGAGTTCGCGTTTCCCAGCATTTCCCGTCGTCGAAACGGAAAACGAAATAGCGTTCCACGTAAACCTCCACTTTGCGAAAAAGTGTCTGTCGTTATTCCAAACAACTCTTGCAAATACGGTTCAAACTGATGTGACAGTTTAGAAACTTCGTCCTTCTTCTTCGTCAGATGCCACAGATAGGTTGAGGTTGGATCACACGTTCTTTCTCCATTAATCTCTTTCTTGAAGTAGCGCATGTATGGATCAATGAAGGCGATTCCTTCACCACTGAAGACACTGGGTAGATCTGTAACCACAGTCATGTGTATCAAAAGACGTTTAAATATTTACACACGCACCCTTGTCACAAGTGGATACTACAGCAAAACGTTGTTAATGCCATACAGGCCTAGATCACACAGGCCAATAAGTTACATTCTTCACAAGAATAAAACTGAAATCTGTTGTGCTCTCTACTTGTAGACAGTGTGTCTCAAAAAATGTCATAAGTTTGACTGGATATAGCTTTAACACACATCAACCAATTTTTACAGTTTTTGGCACATGTCATCAGCAGAGATTCAAAAATCAGCTGCTGGTATAACTTTCTGAAATACCTCGCTTTTACTTACTTTATGATGCTCTGAAGTGAACTGATTGAAATGACGCATTGTCCACGTCACGGGAGCATTGTGTAAAAATGGTTTTTAGTGCTAATGACAAAGTTTTAATCAAAAGTTTGTACCAAATCAGTGGCAAATTGGTACAAACTTTTAATTAAAACTTTATCGTCAGCACTAAAAACCATGTGATGCTATAACAGTGACTTGAAAAACGTGTCATTTCCGTCATTTCACTTAAGAGCATTATAAAGTAAGTAAAAGCGAGATATCTGAGAAAGTTATACCTGCAGCCGATTTCTGAATCTCTGCTGTTGACATATGCCAAAAATTGTAAAATTTGGTAAAATTTGGTGGATATATGTTAAGCCTATAGCCAGTCAAACTTGGGACATTTTTTGAGACACAGTGTACACTGTGACTGAACGCTACGGAAGCTGGCATTACATTTAACATTGTTTAACCAGTGGTTGATCCAGAAATTCAAATTAGGGGCTATAAGTATTCACCAATCTCCCCCTCCCTCTCCTTCTCTTACTCCCAGCCTCTACCCCTCCCCTAAAATCCAGTTGGTGGTCTGAGGCAGTACTGTATGCTCACTAGTGAGTATGCTTGGAGCCTAGCCCCAAATGAGTTTTCTTGCATTGCACACATTTTAAGCCCAATTTTGTCCACTGTTAGATTTTGGCAGCTGTTGCGGTAAACGAAATCACGAACACTATGTACACGGCCTAGTTGTATATTGCCGAGTTTATGGTTTCAGCTAATTTGGTATATTTCTATACTATAAAGCCTACAAGTAACTTTAAGTGTTAATTGCATTGCAAAGAAAACTGAATCGGGAAAATTTTCAGACCCCAGTGTCATCATCATCATCATATCCGGTTTTGGTATTTATGGTGCTGCGGTTGTCCCGGACTCCGGGGTAGGCAACACCTGGCAACGCCTCACACTCGTTC